>Ga0181530_10000066_pt1 | contig 118255 bp, 98 predicted proteins | sample PEATcosm2014_Bin_42_FD_119769 | JGI IMG/M metagenome (GOLD analysis project Ga0181530, IMG submission 119769) | Peatland microbial communities from MTU Mesocosm Facility, Houghton, MI, USA - PEATcosm2014_Bin10_60_metaG | ecosystem: Environmental > Terrestrial > Soil > Wetlands > Peat | place... | reverse complement strand
GGCGTAAAGCCCCTGCCCTTTGATGTCGTGCGGCATGGGCGCGACGGCGGCCTCGGCCACTTTCGGATGGCTCACCAGCGCGCTCTCGACTTCCGCCGTGCCGATGCGATGGCCGGAGACGTTGACCACGTCGTCAATGCGGCCCATCAGCCAGTAGTCGCCGTCCTCGTCAAGCCGGCAGCCGTCGCCGGTGAAATAGATGTTCGGATACATCGTGAAGTAGGTTTCGATGAAGCGGTTGTGGTCGCCCCAGGTGGTGCGCATCATGCCGGGCCACGGTTTCTTGATGCAAAGCTTGCCGCCTTCGTTCAGCCCGACTTCCTTGCCGTCATCACGCAGGATGACCGGTTCAACGCCGAAGAACGGACGGTTGGCGCTGCCGGGTTTGAGCGTGTGCGCGCCGGGCAGCGGATTGATGAGGATGCCGCCGGTCTCCGTCTGCCACCACGTGTCCACGATGGGACAACGGCTCTTGCCGATGACACGATGATACCAGATCCACGCCTCGGGATTGATGGGTTCGCCCACCGAACCGAGCGTGCGGAGTGTGCTCAGGTCGTATTTGTTTGGCCATTCCTCGCCGAGCCGGATGAGCGAGCGGATGGCCGTCGGCGCGGTATAGAAAACGGTTACTTTGAACTTTTGAATGATGTGCCAGAAACGTCCGGCATCCGGGAAGGTCGGCACGCCTTCAAACATCAAACTTGTCGCCCCGTTGCAAAGCGGACCATAAACGATGTAACTGTGGCCGGTGACCCACCCGATGTCGGCGGTGCACCAAAAAATGTCGTCGTCGTGAACATCGAAGATGTATTTGTGGGTCAAGGCGGCGTGCAACAGATAACCGGCGGTAGTGTGGACAACGCCCTTGGGTTTTCCCGTCGAACCGGAGGTGTAAAGAATGAATAGCTTGTCCTCGGCGTTCATGGGCACTGGCGGACAGTTGGCGTTTGCCTTGGCCATGAGGTCGTGATACCAGACGTCGCGGTTCGCCACCATGTTGCACGGGGTCTCGTTGCGTTTGACGACGATGACCTTCTCGATGCTCGGAGTCTGCTTCAAGGCTTCATCCGCAATGCCCTTCAGCGGGATGCTCTTGCCGGAGCGCAACGAAGTGTTCGAGGTTATGAGCAGCCGGCACGCCGAATCAGTAATGCGTCCGGCCAGCGCATCCGCGCTGAATCCGCCAAAGACAATCGAGTGAATCGCGCCAATCCGCGTGCAGGCCAGCATCGTGATGGGCAGTTCGGGAATCATGGGCAGGTAAATCGAGACGCGGTCGCCCTTCTTGATGCCGAACGACTTCAACACGTTGGCGAACTTGCAGACTTCCCGGTGCAACTGTTCGTAAGTGAGAGTGACCACGTCGTTTTCCGGTTCGCCCTGCCAGACGATGGCGGGTTTGGTGCGATTGGCGGTCTTGAGGTGGCGGTCGAGGCAGTTGGCGCTCACGTTAAGCTGTCCGTCTTCAAACCACGTGTGCTCGATGCGTTTCCGGGCGGTGTCCCACACATATTTGCGGCCCACCGTGGGTTTCTTGAACCAGTCGAGCGTCGCGGCCTGTTCGAGCCAGAACCCGTCCGGATCGTTGATCGAGCGGTCATACATTTTTTTGTATTGCTCGGCGTTGATGTAAGCGCGTTTGATCACTTCCGGGCTGGGCGGAAACGTCCGGCCTTCTTGCATCAGTGAACTGGTGGAAACGGTCTTGGTTGGAGTTGTCATGGTAGTTTCTGTGTTGTTTGATGTTGTCGTGAATTTAGCTGAACCGGCCGGTCGTCGTCACCCCCTGACCGCCGGCTGGAATGCCATGAAGCCGGAAAACATTGTTGGTGATATTTTTGATGGTGGCCTGCAACTCCGGTTCAACGGCCCGGCGTTGCTCCGTCGTGACGGCCAGGGCGCGGTCCCGCAGGCCGCCCGCCCATTCGGTGCTGGCCAGCATCACGCCGCCCATGCCCAGGCCAAAATCGCATTCCTCATCCCCGCCGCAACACGTCCGCCAGGCCAATGCCCAGCCGCGCACGGTGTTCTCGACGTGATACCCGCCGCCGCCCGCCACCAGCATCGGATGATTGAACCGCAACAGCCGTTCCATGATTTCCACCACCACGTTGTTGGTCATGCGCAGATGCGTCAGCGGATCGCCCGCCAGCATGTCCATCCCCAGTTCCAACACGATGACATCGGGCCGAAAAAATTCCACCAGCGGAACCGCGACGCTGTCGAACGCCGTCAGAAAAGCCTTGTCATAGGTTTCGGGCGGTAGCGGGACATTGACGTTATATCCCTGGCCCGGCCCTTCGCCGGTTTCATTTTCAAAACCGCCCCAGGGGAAAAGCGTCCGGCCGGTCTCATGCATCGAGACCGTCATCACATCCTTGCGCTTATAAAAAGCCGACTGCACGCCGTCGCCGTGATGCGCGTCCACATCGAGATACAGGACCCGCTTCCCGGCCCTGGCCAGTTGCATGCCGGCGAGCACCACGTCGTTCAAAAAACAAAATCCCGCCGCCCGCTCCGCCATGGCGTGATGAAAACCGCCCAGCAAATTGAAAGCGATGTCCGCCCTGCCCTCCAGCAACAAGTCGGCGGCCACCAATCCCGCGCCGCAGGCCCAGGCCCCGCAGTCGAACATATCCTTGAACACCGGCGTGTCCGGTCCACCCAGACCCATGTGCAGGCCGTCCACGGTCAAATCACCACCGGCGGCGCGTTGCAGTTCCTTGAGATAACGGGCCGTGTGAAACTTTTTCAACTCGGCCAGCGAAGCCTTTCGCGAAGCGACCTCGACGCACCCATCGCCGCCGAGCAATCCGAACGATTTCAGGCGCTGGCGCGTGAGGCTTGCGCGCTGGGTTTTGAACGGGCAATCTGGCGGGTAACTCAACCCTTCAATTTCGGGCGAGTACAGAAAGGCCAGTTTGCGATCGCTCATGCGGAAAGTGTGGTTATGCCGTTATGGACGATGATCGAAGAAATAAAATTCGCCCCAGGGAGTTTGAGAAACTCTCTTTCTGCGCGCGTCTTTGTAGATTTGCGTTTCAAGGCCATCTCATCCTGTCCGGACTTCGGGCCTTCCTCTAAGAGTAACGCCCTTACCGGTGACCAGTTGTGATGCCATTCCGCCCGGCGGCACGCCCTGTCGCGTGAGGCCGCAGGCCTTTTACGCGAACTCCGCCGACAAAATGTTCCACCGTCACTGCGCTTCTGGATTCTGCGTTTTTAATACCCCAAGCGTGCCTTTACATCAAGGCACAATCCTTGTCGCGTGAGGCCGAAGCCTTTTACGCGAATTGTGGCCGGAAACGTCTTCCCGGCGGCTGTCCAACCCCGAAACATTGGGACTGGTCCGCACTGCTGACGTCCGCCATCAAAGGCACGCGGTGTACATCTTCCGGGTCAATAGTGGGATTAAAACAAGCCGGCGGTCTTAACCATTATTGTTAATTGTTTGATTTTTTTTGGGTGGGAACGGTTATGAACCGCTTGAGGCAACGCCTTTTACACGGAGACAGGCCTTCGTTATATCACTTTGCCCACTCGCTTTTCGCAGAAGCCGAGCAGCCAAAAACGAAAAGTATTGAGAATTGGGATATTGGCAGGCAGAAGATTTTGGGGCTTTTGATAAAAATGCGCGACTTTTCGCGGTAGCCAACTGCGCCAACAATCTAACAGGACATGACCAAACTTTGTCCCACTTGGGACAAAGTTTTGTCGTCCTCATTCCCGACTTTTTTGTCATAATTTCCTTCAGGAGGACCCCATTCATTGGCGGCCATCCGGCCAGCAATTCGTTGGAGAATTCATTCCGAAGGCTCCCTCCTTCGTTCACTCGTGCCTTGTGTTTCAGGCGGTTTGCCTGATAATATTGCGCGAATACATTTTTCGAATCCAATTTATGAGCCCCAAAACCGCCAAACCCAAGGAGACCGCCGCCGGCCGCTGGCTCTCCTTCCGCCCCGAAATCAAGGTCCTCGATTGCACCATCCGCGACGGCGGATTGATGAACAACCATCTCTTCGATGACAAGATTGTGAAGGTGGTCTATGACACCTGCGTCGCTGCAGGCATTGATTACATGGAACTCGGCTACAAGGCCTCGCGCAAAGGCATCAAGCAGGGCGAACACGGCTGCTGGAAATATTGCCAGGAGGACGACCTGCGCCGCATTGTTGGTGACAACCCGACCGACCTCAAACTCACGGTCATGGCCGATGCGGAACGTTGTGATTATCACGAGGACATCCTGCCGAAGAAGGATTCGGTCATCGACATGATCCGCGTGGCCACCTACATCAGCCAGATTCCCACCGCACTGGACATGGTCAAGGACGCGCACGACAAGGGTTACGAAACCACGGTCAATTTGATGGCCGCCTCGATCATCCCCGACCGCGAGCTGGACGAGGGGCTGGAAATGCTCGCCAAATCCGAAGCCAAGGCGGTTTATCTGGTGGACAGTTTCGGAGCGTTTTACAGCGAGCAGATCCGTTTGCTGGTGAAAAAATACCTTTCGCACTGCAAGCCCGCCGGGCAGGAGGTGGGCGTGCACATGCACAACAACCTCCAACTGGCCTACGCCAACACCATCGAGGGCATCGTCGGGGGCGCCAATTTTCTCGACGCCACGATGGCCGGCCTGGGCCGCGGCGCGGGCAATTGTCCGATGGAACTGCTCATCAGTTTTCTCCACAACCCGAAGTACGACCTTCGCCCCGTGCTGGGCTGCGTGCAAAACCATATTGAGCCGATGCGGGCCAAGCTGCTGTGGGGCTATGACCTGCCCTACCTGTTGACCGGCATGCTCAACCAGCATCCCCGCACCGCCATCAAGTTCAAGGAAGCCGAACTCAAGGGCGAGAAGGGCGACATCCTGAAATTCCATGACATCGTCACGGATCAAGAACTAGCCTGAGTTCCGAAGTTGATGGGGAGCGCACCCGCCGGCTACGCTTCTCCAACTTCGGAGTTCGGGCTTAACTTGGGGCATCCATCCCGTAGCGAACTTGGGAAGCCAAACTCCGCCCTCCAAATCATGTTTGCAGCCTCGCGTTATTCAGCCGCCATTTTCCATCTTCCATCTTCTATTTTCGCTCCCCCCATTTTTCCCAATGCACGTAATCGCGGTTGAACCGGGTGCGCGGCTCCTTTTCCTCGCCGGGATGGCCGATGGCAATGCCGGCGATGGGGATGACTGAGGCGGGCAATTGAAGAATTTCTCTGAGCATTTGGACGCGGTCTTCCCGCGGGTGAATCCCCAGCCAGCAGGCGCCCAGGCCGAGCGCATGGACGCACAGCAGCAGATTCTCGATGACCGCCGAGCAATCCTGCAACAGATAACTGATCTGGCGATCATGCGCCGCATCGAGGTCGCCGCAGACCACGATGCCCAACGGGGCCGTGGCCAGCATGCCGCCATTGGGCAAAGTCGCCGCGATGGTTGACAGCGTTTCCCTTTTCCGGATGACCACAAAGCGCCACGGATCCCGGGCCACCGCCGAGGGCGCCGACATGGCCGCCTGCAGCAGTTGGGTGATGGCCGTCTCGCTGACTTCGCCGGGCGCATAAACCCGGATGCTCCGCCGGCCCAGGATGAACTGGAGTTTGTCGTTTGGTGTCAGGCTCATGGTTTTGATGTTTGCTTCGAGCATACTCCGCAGTTCCTAATTGAAAAGCTTTCCCGTAAAGAACACCCGGAGGGGCGATCTCTGCGAGTCCCAAATTGGAAAAGTCAGGGCGTCGTAGAACTCCGCCCTCCGAATCATGTTCGCGTCTTGCGCCTTTTGGCGGCCATTCCCAACCGCGTTTTAATCCGTAATACAATGACAACAGTTTGTGCACGAACGACAAAGATTTGGACTGCGGTGGCAGAGCACAGCAGCGACACCGCTTTCCGTACGGTCGATTGCGCCCAAAAGCGGCGTGGCGCTTCGCTTCCCACCGCAGTCCAAAATCCGTGGTTGCGGCGCCAGCCGCGTTGGGTTCATCTGTGTCCATCCGTGGTTCATAATTCCCAAACAAAACGCCCTCCGCCGGGATCTCCGACGAAGGGCGCTGAAAAACTGCCAGCGGTTTACTCGAAATCCATTTCGTAGCTGTAAACGTTGCCGCTGAGTTTGCTCTGGATTTTGTAGTTCGATTTGTTGATGACCGCCTGCATCTGCTTGTTCTCCGTGAGGACTTCGGCGGTGAACCCGCGGATGCCGTTGCGGCGGGCAACGCGCATCAGGTGCTTCAAGAGGAAGGTGCCGATGCCGTGGTTCTGCCACTGGTCACTCACCACGAAAGCCACTTCCGCCAGGTTCGTCTTCGGGTCGAGATAATAGCTGCCCACCGCGATGATCTCCTCGCCGTACGCCTCGGGCAGCGTGCCGACGATGGTCACGTCGTTGCGATGGTCAATATAAACGAAGTCCTGGATCTGCTGCCGCGACACGCGCTTGGAGTGGCTCATGAAGCGGTAATAAATCGTCGCCGCCGAAAGCTTGTAGAACAGGTCGCGCATCCGCGGTTCGTCGGTCGGATGAATCGGTCGGAAATTGAGTTGCGTGCCGTCGTTGAGCAGATAGGTGGTGCGCAGTTCCTTGGGCCCGACGAGAATCTTGCCTTCCAGGTCGGCCATTTCGGCGGAAAGATATTTCGCGTTGATGGCGTCGCGCAGCAGGTCGGCGCGGAACTTCGGATGCGCGATGCTGATGAGCGCCAGGGCGCGTTCCTGGATGCTTTTGCCATGCAGATACGCCACGCCATATTCGGTCACGACGTAATGCACGCCCGCGCGGGTCGTCACCACGCCGGCCCCCGGGCTGAGGTAGGTCATGATGCGCGAGATGGTGCCGCCCTTGGCGGTGGACGGCAGCGCGATGATGGCCTTGCCGCCGCGGGACTTGGACGCGCCGCGGTTGAAATCCACCTGGCCGCCAACGCCGGAGAAAAACTTGGAGCCGATGGAATCGGCGCAGACCTGGCCGGTGAGGTCAATTTCCAGCGCGGTGTTGATGGCCACCATCTTGTTTTGCTGGCGGATGATGAACGGATCGTTGACGTATTCCGTGGGGTGAAACGCAAAGAGCGGGTTGTTGTCCACGTAGTCGTATATCTTCTTGGTGCCGAGGCAGAAGCTGGCCACGATTTTGCCGCGGTCAAGGGACTTGCGGGTTCCATTGATGGCCCCGCATTCAATCAGTTCAATGATGTTGTCCGTCACCATTTCGGTGTGGACACCGAGGTCTTTCTTGTCCTTCAAGAAACCGAACATCGCCTGTGGAATGCGGCCGATGCCGAATTCGATGGTGGAGCCGTCCTCGATGAGGGCGGCGATGTATTCGGCAATCTGCCGGGTCGTCTCGGTTGCCTCGGCCGGCGGCACCTCCAGAATCGGGGCCTGGGAGGGAACCAGCACGTCAATATCATGGATGTGGATGAAGCAATCGCCCAGCGTCCGCGGCATGTTCGGGTTCACCTGCGCGATGACAAGCGAGGCGTTTTCGGCGGCGCTGCGGATGATGTCCACCGACACGCCGAAGCTGCACATGCCGTGCGCATCCGGCGGCGTGACGTGAATGAGGGCCACGTCGAGCGGCAACTGGCCGCTGTCGAACAGGCGCGGAATGTCGGACAGGAACACCGGCGTGTAGTCGCCCAGTCCTTCCTGGATGATGTCGCGGACGTTCTCGGCAATGAAAAAACTGTTCACGCGGAAGTATTGCGTCAACTCCCGGTGGGCGTAGGGCGCGTCGCCAAACGTGAGCAGGTGGACAATTTCGGTGTCCGGCAGTTCGGTGGCGCGTTTGCTGAGGGCGCTGACCAGTTCCAGCGGCTCGCCGGTGCCGGTGCCGATGAATACGCGCTGGCCGGGCCGGATTTTCTTCACCGCCTCGGCGGCCGTGAGGATCTGCGACTTGTAAGTCTCCAGCCAGTTGGGGTCGTAGGTGATGGTCTTGGTCTTGCTCATGTCATTCAAAAATTTGGGAACATTCAACATTCAACGTCGAACGCCCAACAGCCAATGAATGCGCCGGATGGCGGGCATTGGATGTTCGATGTTGAATGTTGAATGTTTCATTGCTGCCATTTGGGCTTTTGCTCAGTGAGAGGCTGACGTGTTTGTCAACGTCATGCGCGCATCGGCCACGTAAGCTTGAACGCCGACCGGGCCGACAATGAACGGGTTGATGTCCAGTTCCATAATCTCCGGGTAATCCGTGACGAGCTGGCTGATGCGTTGCAGCGCGCCGGCGATGGCCTCCAGGTCCACGGGCGCCTGGCCGCGCGCGCCCTGCAGCAGCGCGTAGGAACGCGTGCCTTTGAGCATCTGCATCGCCTCCTCCGCCGTGATCGGCGCCAGGTGGAAGGTCACGTCCTTCATCACTTCAACGAAGATGCCGCCCAGACCGAACATCAGCATCGGCCCGAATTGCGGGTCGCGGGTCATGCCCAGAATCACTTCGCGGCCGCGCTGGCCCATTTTTTCCACAAACACCCCGCGCAGGTACGCCTTGGGAGCGCGCTTTTGAATGCGAAGCATCATCAAATCGAACGCGTCACGCACCTGCTCGGCATTGGCGAGGTTGATGCGGACGCCGCCGAAATCGGACTTGTGAATGATGTCCGGCGACGAAATTTTCAACACGACCGGGTAGCCGATGCGCTCGGCAATTTCCACGGCCTCGTCGCTGTTCTGCGCCAGTTGGCCGCCGAGGATATTAAAATCATAGGCGCGCAGGATTTCCTTCGCCTCAACTTCGCCGATCTGCGTGATGCCGGTTCGTTCCTGGGCGTTGATGATGCGGTCCACGCGCCGGCGGTTGACCGGGAAGCGCGTCACCATGCGCGCCGGACGGCGTTTCCAGGCCGCGTAATCGCACATTGCCCGGAGCGCGGTGACGGCGCGGTCGGGCGACGGATAATTCGGAATGCCCAGGGCCATCAACTTTTCCTTGGCGGCGGCAACTTCCGTGCCGCCCATGAACGCGGCCAGCAACGGCTTTTTGCCATGGTGCGCCGCGCCGAGTTTTTCCGCCAGTTCCAGCGGCTTGGTCATGTTCTGCGGCGTGACCACGACCACGATGGCGTCAATATTTTCATCCTCCTGCATCACTTCGAACGCTTTCGTGTAACGGTCGGGATCGGCATCGCCGATGACGTCAATGGGGTTGCCGAACGCGCCCGCCGCCGGCATGAACGTGCGCAGTTTCGCGTCGCTTTCCTTGCCGGGCGCAACCATTTTCAAGCCCAGGCTTTCAGCGGCATCGGCCGCCATGATGCCGGGGCCGCCGGCATTGGTGATGATGGCCACGCGCTCGCCACTGGGGAGCGGCTGCATGGCAAACGCCGTGGCGTAATCGAACAGCGCCTCGAAATTTTCCGCGCGAATGACACCGGCGCGTTTGAATGCCGCGCCGTAGGCCATGTCGGCTCCGGCCAGGCTGCCGGTGTGCGACGAGGCGGCTTTGGCGCCCGCCGAGGTGACGCCGACCTTCAGGATGACGACCGGCTTGATGCCGGCTGCCTGCTCCGCAATGCGCAGGAATTTGTCGCCTTCCTTGATGCTTTCCAGATAACCGGCGATGACCTTGGTTTCCTTGTCTTCCGCGAGCGTCTGGATGAAATCCACTTCGTTGAGGTCCGCCTTGTTGCCAAAGCTGATGACCTTGCCGAGGCCGAGTTTCTGTTCGGCGGCCCAATCGAGGATGGCCACGCAGAGCGCGCCGGACTGGGAGATGACGGAAATTTTTCCGGGCGGCGGCACGGACGGCGCGAACGTGGCGTTCATGTGGTGGTCCGTGTTGAGCACGCCCAGGCAGTTCGGCCCGACCATCCGCACGCCGCCGGCGCGGCAGATTTCCACCAGTTCCTGCTCCGCCTTGGCGCCTTCCGCGCCGACTTCCTTGAAGCCGGCGGTGATGACGATGACGGATTTGGCGCCCGCCTTGATGGAATTGTTCAGGGCGTCCTTCACGTATTTGCCGCCCACCATGATGATGCTGAGGTCAATCGGACCGGCGTATTCGGCCAGCGACTTGTAGCATTTGACCCCGAGAATTTCGCCGCCATCGAGGTTGATGGGGACAATGGGCCCTTTGAATTTGTTGTTAACGAGATTGGCCATCACCGCGTAACCCACCTTGTCCGGGTTGCGGGAAGCGCCGATCACCGCGATGGCCTTGGGATATAAAAGCGTCTCTAACATAAATATTAACCACGCAAAAAAATACACTCCGCATTTTTCAGGCGCCCCGCTCACCAAACCTTGTTGAAGACTTTACCAATTTTGCAGAGTTTGGCCACCACGCCTTGCGATCGCGGCCACGGCGAAGCTGCCCGGCTTCGCGGAGCATGACATTCAGGTTATGATGGCCGCGGGCAAGCTGACGCCGCTCGGCGATCCGGCGCCGAAATGGTTTGCCGCCGTCGATATGATTCGTCTCGCGGCTGATCAAGACTGGCGGCACAAGTGCGAACGGCGCCAGGCTCCTGGACATACGTCGCGCCCAGTCATGCGAACAGAGGACTCGTTGAATAATAGTTATTACTTGCGCCCTGGGCGAGATCGAATCATTCTGCAAACGGAGGCGCAAAGTTATCGTCGCCCTGTCGGTGAGGAAAATCTTGGACGAGCAGTTTGCGGGGAAATGGGCATGATAAACCGCCAAAAGAGGAAAGCGAACCTCCATGAGTGGTGAACCTGTTATTATTCTCCTTGTCGAAGATGACCCGGCCCATGCCGAAATCGTGCGGCGGAGTTTCGTCAACTTCCGCATAGCCAACCGGCCGGTACAGTTGGCACATGTAGCTGATGGTATGGAAGCCTTGGATTACCTCTTCAGCAGGGGGAAATTCCAAAATCCGGGCCGGTCACCCCGTCCCAACCTGATCTTGCTCGATCTGCGCCTGCCCAAGGTGGACGGCCTGGAGGTGCTGAAAATCGTCAAAGAAGACTCCGACTTGGCGAGCATCCCCGTGATCGTCTTGACGACCTCGTCCGCCGAAGCGGATGTAGCCAAAGCCTACGGAAATCACGTCAACAGTTACCTGGTCAAGCCGATGGAACTTTCCCAATTCAATAAATTGATGGATGCAATCGGCTTTTACTGGCTGGTCTGGAACCAGCTTTAAGACTGGCACGGAAACGCGGAAGATCAGCGAGAGCGCTGTCAACCTCCTTTGTTCCCGCCATGCCCTGGCGTCCGGCCGTTAACCGCCACCCGCTCAACGCGCCAGCAATTGCGCGCGGTATTCCGTGGGCGACTGGCCCAGCAGCTTTTTGAAGACCCGGTTGAAGTGCGTGAGCGACTGGAACCCGACTTCAAACGCGATCTCGCTCACGCGCAGGTTGGGATTCAGCAGCAGATTCTTCGCCTTTTCAATGCGAACGCGCGACAGGTAGTCGGTGAAATTGATGTCCGTGACCTTCTTGAACATCTTGCAAAAGTAAAACGTGCTCATGTTGACGGCCTTGGCCGCCCGGGCGAGCGAAAGTTCCTCGGTATGGTGTTCGTAAATGTATTCCTTGGCGCGCTTGATGATCGGCGGCTCGGCGTTCTTTTGCTGGATGAAAATCTGGTTGCCGAGCATCGCCAGATGCTGCGCAAAAATCACGAGCAGTTTGACGACGGATTCGTGCTGCTTGGCGGGCACCACTTTCGTGGCGTAAAAGGCCTTCCGAAGCTCTTCCCGGTCCACTTCCACACCACAGCCCGCCACCAATTTGGCGGCCCGCTCAAACTGATGCGCGGTCGGCTTCCGGTCGAGCAGTTGTCCGGTTTGCAAATAGCCGATGAGCCGGTCGCCCAACCGCACCGGCACGGCGGTGTCGAGCAGTCCGGCCTGGCAGGTGATGGTCTTCGGTTCATGGGCGGCTTTTTCGCAAAGCTGTTCCCACGCCTGCAGGCAGGCGGCGCACGCGTGGCTGTTCTGCGACACCAGCGAACAAAAGGGATTTTCGTTCCGTTTGCCGTGATGCGGCAACTGCCAGGTTTCCACCGGCTGCAACGACACCGGCAGGCCCGTCAATACGTTGAACGCGCGCTCATACTCCTGATAAACCTTCGATTCGGAGATGGCTTTGATCAGGGCGCGGTTGTTATTGCCGCTGCTGTTGCCATTGCCGCTCATCGCAGCGACGGAGGCCCTGGCCTTGGCGGAAGCAACTTTTCGCGTGGTGGCACCGGGCTTTGGATGGTGGAAGCACGGTTCAGCCAAACAACCCTCCGGGGAGGAGGGCAAAGCCGCTGGCACCCCTTTCCCCGTCTTTACAATAGTTGTTGGCACAGCAACAAATTAAGCAAACCCCAAGTGCCCGTCAAGTGATAATGGCCCGGCCTTAATCCCGAACTCGAATTACTGCGCTGGCGGATTGCGGCTGTCCCCAGCCTGTCAGATTGAGTCCGACAGGCTTGGGGACGGCCGCTCTCCCGCCAGAATAAACTTGAATATTCATCAATCCGGTATCTAATTTTGCATCGTGACAAGTCATCCGATTGAAAAATTTGGGGGTGCCCTCGGGCGCCGGTTCAATAAACGTGCCCGGCTGCTGCCGGTTTTGATGTTGTTGCTGCTCGTCGCCGGTTGTCACCGCGATGAGGTCAAAACCTATCGCGTCGCCAAGGATCAGGAACAGTCTCCGCCGCAATCCGCGCCAGCCATGCCCACCGATTCACCCAACCCAACCCTGCCGCCCGGACATCCCGACATTTCGTCCGCATCCGCCCGGCCGCAATTGACCTGGCAGACGCCGGAGGGTTGGACGGAAGTTCCGCCCGGCGAAATGCGCGTGGCGTCGTTCAAGATCCAGGGCCACAACGGCAAACAGGCGGATGTAAGCGTCATTCCCCTGCCCGGCCTGGCCGGCAGCGACGAAGCCAATGTCAACCGCTGGCGCGGCCAGGTCGGCCTGCCGCCTGTGTCGCCGGATGCACTGAAAAATTCCGCGGAAAATGTTGAGGCCGGCGGCCAGCCCGCACAACTTTACGACATCGCCGGGCAAAATCCCGCCAACGGCGAACCGCAACGTATTCTCGGTGTCATCCAGCGCCGCGATGACATGGCCTGGTTTTTTAAAATGACCGGTGACACCGATCTGGCTGAACAACAAAAGCCGGCGTTTGTTGCCTTCCTCAAAGCGGTGAAATTTACAACCGTCCCGGCACAAGCGGAACTGCCTTCGTCGCATCCGCCCATCGGCGACATGGGCCTGGGCGCGCCGGCAACCGCCGCCGGCCCGATTTCCAGCGAAGGCAAACCGAACTGGCAGGTGCCCGCCGGCTGGCAGGAAGTTTCCGGCGGACAATTCCTCGTCGCCAAATTCAATATCACCGGCGCCGAGGGCGCCACCGCGGTCGTCAACGTCAGCAGTTCCCCCGGCGAAGGCGGCGGCCTGGCCGGCAACATTAATCGCTGGCGCGGCCAGCTTGGCCTGGGCCAATTGTCCGACGACGACGTGAACCAACTGGTCACGACGATTGACGTGCAGGGCGGCAAGGCATCGCTCGTGGACCTGAGCGGCACGGACGCCCGAACCGGCCAGCCGACGCGGCTCGTGGGCGTGATTGTCCCGCAATCCAGCCAGACCTGGTTTTACAAACTGATGGGCGATGCGAAGGTGGCTGAAAGCCAGAAGGACGCGTTCACGAAGTTTGTTCAAACCGTGAAATACTGAAACTACGAAAGGACACGAAAAGAAAAGCAAAATGAAATTCAACGCAGAGACGCAGAGGGCACGGAGAAGCGCAGAGAGGAGTTTCTGTTTGTATTCTCTGCGTGACTTTGCGGTCTCTGCGTCTCTGCGTTAAACTTAACCGCCTAATTCAGGCTGAATGCTCAAAAACCTTTACCAGTTTTTCTCGTCGCTCAAGCTGACGGTCGCCTGTCTGGTGCTCGGTTGCGTGATTGTTTTCTGGGGCACCATCGCCCAGGTGCATCTCGGACTCTACAAAGCCCAAAACGAATTCTTTCGCAGCTTTTTTGTCTATTGGACGCCGGCCGGCTCCGGTTTCCATGTTCCCATCTTCCCCGGCGGATATTTCATCGGCACCGTCCTGCTCATCAACCTGTTTGTCGCGCACTTCCGCTATTATCAGCCCGGCAAAAGAAAAATCGGCATTGTGCTGATTCACCTCGGCGTCGTGTTGCTGCTGGTCGGACAAATGCTCACGGATTTCCTGTCCCGGGAAAGCATGCTCCATCTGCGCATCGGTGAAACGAGAAATTATTCCGAAGCCGACCGCGCCTTCGAACTGGCGGTCTTTGACACCACCGACAAGGACTCGGCCAAGGTCGTTGCCATCCCCTGTTCGCTGCTGGTGCGCCGGGGCGAAGTGAGCGACCCGGCGATGCCGTTCACCGTGCGTGTGAAGACCTTTTACGCCAATTCATCGCTCGCGCAGCAATCCCAACCGGGTTACGAACCGGCCAAACCCACCGCCGGTCCCGGCTCGAACCTCTGGTGGCGCGAAGAGCCGCGCGAAACCGAAATGAACCGGATGGACATGCCATCGGCCATCGTCGAAGTCGTGACGAACGGCGGTTCGCTCGGCACCTTCCTCGTGTCCGGGTGGCTGGACCGTCCGCAGCCGTTCACTTACAACGGCCACCCCTATGAATTGCTGCTGCGCCAGGAACGGTTTTACCTGCCGTTCAGCCTGCACTTGATTGATTTCCGGCATGACAAATATCCCGGCACGGACATTCCCAAGAATTTCTCCAGCCGCGTCCGGCTGCAAAACCTGGAAAACCATGAAAACCGCGAAGTGCTGATTTACATGAACAACCCGCTTCGCTACGCGGGCGAAACGTTTTATCAGGCGAGCTTCGATCCCGACGACCACGGCAGCGTGCTGCAGGTGGTCCGCAATCCCACCTGGCTGACGCCGTATTTTTCGTGCGTGCTGGTCGCCACCGGATTGCTCATCCAGTTTCTCAGCCACCTGATTCCCTTTTTAAAACGGAGGCTTCAATGAATTTACGATTTGCGATTTGCGATTTGCGATTGAATGGGAGCGCCGGTCTCCGGCACGGCTCGAATCAAAAGGCCTGCTTGAAACAAGCCGTGCCGGCGGCCGGCGCTCCATCCTGTTTATGAAAAAGTGGATTCCCCTCATTTTGGCCGTGGTGATGGCGGGCTGGTTCCTGTCCGGCCTGCATCAAAAACCGGAGACCGGCTTTCACACGCGTGACTTCGGCAAACTGCCCGTTCTCATGAACGGCCGGTTCCAGCCGTTCGATTCGGTGGGGCGAAACTCCTTGTTGAGCATCAGCACCAAATCCACGGTCAGTCTCAAGGAACCGCGAAAATTGACCGGCATCGAAAGAATTGTGGCGACACTCGTTGGAACGCCAAAAGCCTCAAACGATGAGTGGTGGGTCACCACAAACTCGCTTTCGGCGAACGAATGGCTGCTCGAAGTGCTGATGAAACCCGAGTCGGCCAGCGACCTGAAAATTTTCCGCATTGATAACAATGAAGTCCTCGCGCTGCTCAAGCTGCCGGACAACCAGAAATATTTTTCCCTCGACCAGATCCGGCCCCAGATGGACGAACTGGAAAAGCAGGCCGACCGCATCGAAAAAATCGAGTCCGCCAGCCGCACCGTCTTCGAGTCGCAGTTGATGAAGCTGTACGAGACCCTGAACCTTTATCAGCGGCTCGGAATCAGTCTTAAACCGCCGGGCAGCGACGATTTCGCGGCGGAACTGGAAGCGTTTCAGAAGAGCATCGGGCCCGGCATGGCCGCCGTGCAGGCGCGCGAAGCCGGACAGAAATTCGACCAGGAAGCATTCGGCACCCTCCTCGGTTTCATGGGCGGATATGACACCGTCGCGCGCTTCGCCCTGCCCCTCGTGATCCCGCCCGTGGACACCAACGTTCCGCGCAACGCTTGGCAAAACATCGGCACCAACCTCATGCAATCGGCGCGCACCGGCGAAATCAATCCCGCCACAAAATTTTATGCGGAAATGGTCACCGCCTACCGCGCCGATCAGCCGGACGACTTCAATCGCATCGTCGGAGAATATCGCGCGTGGCTGGCAGACCGGTTTGCGCCCCAGGTACAAAAGGCGGACCAGGAATTTTTCTTCAGCACCATGGAGCCGTTCTACAAGGCGACGGTCATTTACGTGCTCGCCCTCGTGCTGGCGCTGTTCTCGTGGTTTAACCTCTCCGACTGGCTGCGGCGCTCGGCGTTTTATCTCATTGGCCTGGCGTGGGTGGTTCACACCATCGGCCTCGTGTTCCGCATGTATCTCGAAGGCCGGCCACCGGTGACCAATCTTTATTCCTCCGCCATCTTCATTGGCTGGGCCGCGGTGATTCTGGGAATGGTCCTGGAAAGGATTTATCGTGACGGCATCGGCTGCGTCGTCGCGGGGTCCGCCGGCTTCGTCACGCTCATCATCGCGCACAACCTCGCGCTCAGCGGCGACACCATGGAAATGATGCGTGCTGTGCTCGACACCAATTTCTGGCTCGCCACCCACGTCGTCGCCGTCACCCTCGGCTACGCCTCGACCTTTGTTGCCGGATTCCTCGCCATCATTTACATCCTGCGCGGCGTGTTCACCACCACGCTCACAGCGGAAACCGCCACATCACTGGCGCGGATGGTTTATGGCATCGTTTGTTTCGCCACGCTGTTCAGTTTTGTGGGCACCGTCCTCGGCGGCATCTGGGCCGACCAATCGTGGGGCCGATTCTGGGGCTGGGACCCGAAGGAAAACGGCGCGCTGCTCATCGTACTCTGGAACGCGACCATCCTGCACGCGCGCTGGGGCGGCCTCGTGCGCGAACGCGGCCTGATGAACCTCGCCGTCATCGGCAACATCGTCACCAGCTTCTCGTGGTTCGGCGTGAACATGCTTGGCATCGGCCTGCACAGCTACGGGTTCATGGACGCGGCGTTCAAATGGCTGATGCTCTTCATCGGCAGCCAGGTCGCCATCATCCTCCTCGGCCTGCTGCCGCAAAAATTCTGGAGAAGCTTCCAGACCCGCGCAACCGCCTGAGCCGTATTCATTCCATATTTTTTATCGCAAAGACGCAAAGGCAAAGACGCGAAGAATTACCAGAGAGCACAACTTGACACTGCCGCCGTTTTCTCCCTCTCCTCCCCAAAGGAGGAGAGTGTCGGGGTGAGAATACCCCGAAAAAGTTCGCGCATTGAACCCCTGAACCGATGCTGGTGCATAGCGCAGACTTCCAAGTCTGCTGTGTCGCGGGTTTCCAAACCCGCTGCTGGTGCAATATCCTGTGGGCTGCCGACTTGGAAGTCGGCGATACAGCAGGTTTGGAAACCTGCGCTACAAGAGGTTCATGGGGAGCTTCGACCTCCAATTTTGGACGCGCATCGGGGCCATGAACCAGTTTCAATGTTGCCCCTGCTGATTGCAAAATGTGTTTTCACAAGGTTCTGGCCTGCAATCAGATGACAAAACTTTGATGCAGGTGAAGCAAAGTTTTGCATGCTGTTCCGCCCGCATCGGTTCATGGAAAGGAAGCCGATTATTCAAGTTCAAACCCCCTCGCCCCAGCCCTCTCCCCGCTCGGGCGGGGAGAGGGAGTCAGCGGCAGTCCTTGGTTTTCTGAACTCAATCTCAGTTTCAACCTTTGCGCCTCTGCGTCTTTGTGCCTTTGCGTTAAAACATTGCCGAATCAGGCCAAAACGGTTCCTTGCCTTTGTTTCGCCACCCGGCTTATTTTAACCCCATGACAAGGAAAGCAACCGGATTGCTTCCCGACTTGGGCCAAACCGCAGTTTGGCTGAATACCTGTTAGAAAACATGAGGGCGCAGACATTCCAATGAAGAAATGTTTGTATTGCGGTGCTGAGTATCCCGACGACGCGGTCGTATGCACGGTTGATCAGACACCCTTCACGGCTGAGTCTCCGGCTACATTTGCTGATGCAGTAAGCTGGACACCACGCTCTCCTCTTGCATTGGCTCTTACAAGTGGTTTGGCGGCTTTCCTCATCTGCACCGGAATTTTCTTCGCCGTCGGTAGAGTCATGCTCGATATTTGGAAAATGCATCATCTTGTTTACGCAGGCATGCCAGCGAACTATCACGATATTGGTATATTTATTCATCCTGCCCTTACATGGACAATGTTTAGCTTTGGAACACTGCTATTCACATTCTTTGTCTGCTACAATCGTTGTCTGACAGAATTGCACGGCATTATCACGACGATTGTCACACTCTGCGTCATTGCTTTGCCGACATTAGGGCCGATGCTCATGCCAAGTTTGTCTTCTTTTATGATGGTAGTGCCAGTGGTTCTGATCGGCGTGAGCATAAATGTATCTGCTGGTTACTACATTGTTGCGGCGTTACAAATTGTTGTCGGAGCATGGCTGCTTAATTGGTTCAGGTGGGTAAATGCAACTCCTGAGAAACAAGCGGTGTAAGGCTTACTCCACAATTTGGATTCCGAACCGGCGCCGCTTTTTTCCTTCGCCCTTTTCCGGATTCCACCAGCAACGGCCCTTGCCTTCAATGGCCTGTGCCGCCCGGACCTCGATTTCCTTCAACTGCTCCTTTCCCAGCGGACGAAATTCCTCGAAGGCCCGGAACGCGGCGTCCTGTTCGTTGGGAAAGCTCAGGCCCAGCAGCGCCACGTCCGGATCGAGCGTCAGCGTGTAATGCAGGCAATCGGCCACGTTCAGGCGCGGGAGTTGCGCCCCGTCCGCGGATTCCTGGCCGCCGGAACTGAACTTACCGCACGGACGTTCCTGCAACGGCTGGTTGTATCCCGTCGTGTCGCCCAGTAATTTGCCCGCCCCGAACGTCTTGAAGCATACCGTCCCCACCCCTTTCCGGCGCGCGAGCGGCAGAATCTCATCCACGTATCGCCGGTCCACAAACGGTCCCACCGGGAACATCACCACGTCGCACAAATCGGTGGCGAGCGCCGCGCGCAGCACGGCGGGATGATGACTGGAAATGCCGCGGAACCGCACCTTGCCGGCGGACCGGCACCGGGCCAACTCCTCCATGCCCGTGGTGGCAATCTGCTCCCATTGCGGCAGTTCGGACACCCCGTGGAAGACAAACAAATCCACCGAATCCAGCCCGAGCACCCGGAGACTCGCATCCACCTGCGGCGTGACTGGTTTTGCCAGGTGATCAATCTTGTCTATGACGAACATCCCGTCGCGGCGGCCCTTGAGCGCGGCGCCGACAATCTGTTCGCTGTAACCGCTCTCGTATAGCGGCGCCGTGTCAATCAGGTTCAATCCGTAATCCATGGCCCGATGCAGCGTGGCCACGCATTTTTCCAGCGGCACCGAGCGGTCCGCCAAATCGCCAATGCCCAGCACGGACGCTTCAAACCCCGTCTTGCCCAAAAGTCGTCGTTTCATGGCTATAAAATTCCTCCAGACATTTAGTTTTACCTCACATTCCGGGTTCGCACAAGCCGCACGGATGCGGATTCAGCATTGTGAATAAATAAGCGTTGCTTTCGCATTCTTCATCTGCTATGCTATTAATCTGTTCTTATGTCAGCTGTAGATGCATCAAAATTGCGGATTTTGGTAGTCGATGACGAGCCGTCTGTCGGCAATACCGTCAAGATGTTGCTCAAGTTTGACGGACATGAGGTGGAGGCAACCCATAGCAGCAAAGAGGCGTTGAGCATGTTTCAATCAGGCCGGTTCGATCTGGTCTTCACCGACTTTACCATGCCTGGAATGAATGGCCATCAACTGGCAGCCGCCATCAAGGCGGGCGCGCCGGATCAGCCGGTCGTAATGATTACCGCCCACGGCGGGACATTGCCCCAGTCACGCGACGTGGATTTCGTCGTCAGCAAACCCTTCCGGCTGGAACATCTGCGGGAGGCGATTGCCAAGGTCCTGCCGGCGGCCAGCAGCCTCACTTGAGTCAAACGGACACCTCTTTACCCGGAAGTTCGGAGTTCGATGTTTCTGTTTCGTGCACTTATCTTGTAATTCCACTGAAAAGTTGCAGACTTCAACCCGCACGAGGGCCGGTCTGATCGAAAAACCAACCAGCTCACCGCCGACCTCGCCGCCGCCAAGGAAAATCTCGCAACACTCTTCGTTCGCTGGGAAGAGTTGGAGGCGATCAAGCCTGCGGCGGGGAAGCGGCAGGGTGAAGGATTACACGCTTCATCCTGTCTCTGTAAGTGGCTGTCGTTATGTTTGTAACGGCATATTATCCCTCCGTCTGGAATGGTTGGCGGCCGCATTGCCCAGAAAGTGTGAATATTTCGCACATTTATGTTGACAACCGGGTTTTGATATGCGACAAAGTCACACATGCGAGTGACATCTTTGAATCAGAACGAGCTGGAGGCTTTGAGAATCCTTTGGGAGGAGGGCGAATTGAAGCCCGCTGATATCCAGAGCCGTTTTTCCTGGCCCATTGAAAACGCCACCTTGCGTTCGGTTCTCGTCAACCTGGTGGAAAAAGGGCACATCATCCGGAAGCTCCATGGCAAAGCATTTTTCTACGGCGCGTGCGCCAAAAAAACGACCTTGCTCCAAAACATGCTCCAGACAATGGCGCGGGTTTTTGCCGGAGGTTCGAGCCGGGAACTGGTCGCCCAGCTGGTGGAAACCGGGGACATCAAACCTGAGGACTTGGAGCTGATCCGCCGCACCATTGCTGAGAAAACCTCGCAAAAAACAAAAAGGAAATAAATGACTATGAAACTGCTGCTCGATTTGTCCCAGTCGCCGGTTTGTGAAATTCTCTGGAAGTGGACCGTCCTGCTTGCGCTGGGATGGACGGCTCATGGGCTGCTTCGTTCCCGTGATGCCCGGTGGCGGCTGATCCTCTGGCGCGGTGTTTTTTGTTTTGGGCTGGCACTGCCGCTCATTCAGTTTCTCCCGCTGCCGGCGTTTCAGATTCCGATCCATGATTTTGCCGCGATTACGCCGGCAACACCGAGTGCGGCTGCACCGCGCCTGGCGGAGGGCGCCATTCAGCTTGGAACGGCGCGGCCGGTTGCGCCTATGGCGGTGGAGACGGCGAAGGACGGCGCGGCGGTCGATGGGATTCACCGTCCAGTGGACAGCCTTTTTCAGAGGATTTCTTTGAATGGCATGCTGATCATCATCTGGGCCACAGGCGCCCTTTGCGGAGCGCTTCGCCTGGCGCGCTTTATAATCCAACTCTCCACTTTGAAGAAGACTGCGATCCCGGCTGCTCCAGCCATCCAAGTGCTGGCCGGGGAGATTTTGCAGCGATTGCGAATCAGGCGCTTCACTCGAGTGCTGGTTTCGGATTCGGCTGTTTCGCCGTTTGTTTTCGGAGTCATCCAGCCCGCCATCATGCTGCCCGGGAAACTGGCGCAAAGCCTGTCTTCCGAGGAAATCGCGGCGCTGTTGGGACATGAAATTGCGCATCTGCGAAGATACGATTTGTTTTGGTGCGCCGGTTGGCGGTGGATGAAGGCGCTTTTTTGGTTCCACCCCCTGGTTTGGAAAGTTCCCGAGGCCCACAGCCTGGCGTGCGAGGAGGAAGCCGACCGCGTGGCATCCTCTCACATGGATGATCGCGCTTCCTATGCGCACCTGCTGGCCCGGATCACTCTGCGCGTGCTGGCCGTTCCTGAAGTGGAAACCCGACTCGCCGTCAACGGAACGGCGCAGATCACCCATCGGCTGCGCCGCCTGGGAAAGGAACTGGGAATCTGGAAATCAACGCATTCTCTGGCCGCGTTCGGGCTGGTATTGGCGATGGCCATGGTTTCAGCGGGGTGCAACGTGACCGGAGAGAAAGACACCCAGGAAGTGAAGCAATTGAAGGCACAGGTGGCGGCTTTGGAGAAGAGAATCAGCGAGATGGAGAACTCATTGCCACCGGCGGAAAGACAGCGTGCCTATCGGGTGAAATTCGACCGACGCAGCGATCTGGACCGACAGAAATACACCCCGGAGCAATTGGTAAAAGCGGAGGAAATGATGGCGACGGCGGATCGCCAGTTTGGTTCTGCGGCGTGCATTGAGACTTTGAAACAAATGGTAGAGAAGTTTCCCAACGCAAACCGGGCCGGGTGCGCTCTTCTCTATTTGGCGCAAAGCACAACCGGACCGGAATCGGAGAAGTATTTCATGGATTGTATTCAAAAATACGATGATTGCTACTATGGCGACGGAGTCCGGGTTGGAGCCTTCGCCAGATTTTGTCTGGCGAATTACTATAACGCAACCAATGAGGATAAGAAAGCGGAGGCGTTGTACAAGGAAATCAAGGATAATTATTCAGATGCCATCGACCACAACGGCCAATTGCTGATCAATATCATGCCGACGAAATCTCAAGCGGAGCAGCAGGCAAGGCAACGTGCCTATCGGGAAAGATTCGACCGACGCTGCGATCTGGACCAAAAGAAATACACCCAGGAGCAATTGGCGGAAGCGGAGAACATGTACGCGGCGGCGGAGAGCAAGTTGAGATCGCCGGAGTTCATTGAGAGCGTGAATCACATGTTACAGAAATTCCCCGGCGCAAACCGAACCGGGTGCCTGCTTCTCCAGTTGGCGCAAACCACAACCGGACCGGAATCCGAGAAATATTTCGAAGACTGCATTGAGAAATACAACGATTGCTATTTTGGCGACGGAGTTCAGGTTGGAGCCTTTGCACGGTTTTGGTTGGCTAATTACTATAGTAAAACCGGGGAGAATGAGAAAGCGGAGGCGTTGCGCAAGGAAATCAAGGATAACTATTCAGATGCAATAGACCACTACGGTCAATTCTTGATCAATCTCATAAAATAGATTGTAATCCCCTGACATGCAGCGACGGCGCGCACGGAGTGACGTGCCCGACCTTGTGGCTTGATTCTTTCCAAAGTAATGCTAGGCTTACCGCATGATTGCGAACATATCAGTCAAAGGGCAGATGGTCATTCCCGAGGCCATCCGCGAACAGGCGCGGATTAAAACCGGCGACCAGCTGGATGTCGGTTACACCAACGGCTTGATTGTGCTGCGGAAACGCCGGGCCTTGACCCCCGCCCGGGTGCGGTCGCTGCTGCTGGGCGGTCGCGAGCTTCCCGAAATGACTCCGGCGGATGAAGCTGCCGTCACGCGTGCCGTGCAAAGGGTGAGATCCCGCGTAAAAAGCCTTCGGCTTCACGCGGCAAGCCCCGTAAAAGATTTACAATCTCACGCGGCAGGCCGCCGCCGACAGTGAAAGTGGTTTTCGACACCAACGTGGTGGCCAGTGCCAGCTTCTGGCGCGGCGCGCCGTTTGATTGTCTGGCGGCATGGGCGCAAGGCCGCTGCGAAGCCGTGGTCAGCCCCGCGATGCTGGCCGAGTATCACGAAACCATCGAGGAACTGCGGTTGGACTATCCCCGGCGCGAGCCGGTTGAATGGGTTGACGCCCTGACCGAATCGGCTGAATTGATTTTCCCCACGGAACGCGCCACGGGGGCGACGCCTGATCCCGGTGATGAAATGGTTCTGGAATGCGCTTTGGCGGCGGAAGCGGATTACATCGTAAGCGGCGACAAAAAACATCTGCTGGCGCTTCGGGAATTCCACGGCATCCGGATCGTCTCCCCGTCGGACTTTCTGCGCCGGCTGGCCATCTGAAACAACCAACGCACGCCACGCAAACGAACCAGCTCACCGCCAATCTCGCCGCCGCAAAGGAAAAACTCCCGAAACTCTACGCCCGGTGGGAGGAACTGGAGGCAATCAAGGCCGCGGCAGAACAGTCCGGTTAGTTCTGGCAAATCAAGCTGACCCTGGGATGTGAGGAAATCCGCGCGCCCCGTGCCAGAAGCGGACAATTTCGATTCGTTGATTATCACGTTGCAGCCGGTAGATGATGCGAAAGGAACGACAGATGATTTCGCGCAGGTTCGGCTGCCGGAATTCCGGCACCCTGCGGCCAATTTCAGGGAAATCCGCCAAATTTTCGGCGCTGGTGATTAATTCAAAGCCGAGCCGGGCGGCGGCATCGGAATTATGTTGGGCAACGTAGCGAACGATGTCCGCCAAATCCGTTTGCGCCGAGGGGGCGATGATTACTTGCCAGCCCATGCGGCGATTTTGGCTTTAACCTGCTCAATGGGGATGCCTTCGCCGCGATCCAGCTCATCGAGGCCTTGCTGGACAGACTGGCGGAACTCCAGTTCGTAGATGGCATCGTTGAGCGTGGCTTCCGGTGGCAGTTTTTCCGCCACCTCCAGGAGAATTTCTTTTGCACTCATCGTTCCAATCAATTTCCATTTTAATCGCCAGATTGCAACTATTTTCCGTGGTGGACAATCCCGGCTTTTAGCGGAACGCGCCGTTTGACAGGCCTTCTGAAACAATAAAGAAAGCCACGCAAACCAGCCAGCTCACCGCCGACCTCGCCGCCGCGAAAGAAAATCTCGCCAAACTCTATGCCCGCTGGGAGGAGTTGGAGGCGATACGAGTGATCGCCGAAAATGCGTCCGCGTAACAAACCTGCCTACACTCGTTTTAAGAACTCTACCAGCAGCAGAGAATTAGCAGGCACTCCAGATTTCAGAGCAGAGCGTATCCATAAATATTGGTTTTGGTTTAGCCTGTCTCCTTTGCTCTTATATTCGACAAACAGAAACTTTCGCCCCTTCCATGCGAATACGTCAAAAAAGCCTCCATCTTTGGGATGGACGGCCATAATCTTTTGATACATAGCCTCTGCTTTGGCAGGCAAAACGCAGGGGGAAGTTCTGTCTGGCAGACCTTTCCAGAATAGTTTCTTTTGGCTGCTGCTATGAAAAGTATCTACCCATACCCCATCCCAACCATCCTTTTTTAGCCACCGCAAAACGGCCAGTTCACCAAACAGTGGTCTTCCATGAAATTCAACAAGGGTTTTATTTCTATAAGTGCCTGCAAGTGATCTCGGCAATTTTGCTCCACTCCACTTTGGAAAGCGAATCGTCCAAGTGGGAATTCCAATTCTTCGGCCTGTTGAAAGTTTGATTGGATACTCCCCGAAGCTTAACGCTTGTTGCTTAAGTGATTCCATTGGGCTCGGTGTGAATGGCAGTTTCAGGGCAGCAGGCAGGGCACGACCTGGCGGCTGTGGCGGCGGTAGATTTTGAAATCGGTGTCGGTGGTCAGCACCACGGGGTCGGGCAGCGTTTCAGTCATGCGCACCAGGCAGGCATCGGCCAGGCTCATGGGCACATCGGCGTATTTGTCCATCAAGTCAAAAACCGGCTTCCCTTCATCGCGCAAACCGTAAACCACGCGCAGGCGTCCATCGTTCAATAATCGCACCAGCCGGGCAGCCTCTGGTCGCGCCAGCAGGAAGAAAGTTTCGGCGGCCACGGCTTCGCAGGTGAGCCACGGCAGGGGCAGATCGGCGACTGCCGCCCTGGACCAGGCGTGATGTTGATCGCGCGGATCGAGCAGGGCGACGAGCGCGCTGCTGTCAATAATGACGCTTTGCGACACGGTAATGAGCGCGGATGATTTCGGGCAGCCGCTTCTTGTCGCGAGCGGCGTTGCGCGGGCGACCAGTGACCGGCGAGCGGTCAATCTCCGCGAGAATGTCGGCCAGCGGGTGGTCCCGGCGCGCGGGCGGCAAGGCGGCGAGCCGCTCGCGAACAATGTCGGATTTCGACACCCGGCGGGTGAGCGATTCCTGTTCAATTCGTCGGGCCAGAGCATCCGGCAATCGAATGGTCAACGTTTTCATGGACCCACTGTAAGACAAACACGGCAGATGCGCAAGACAATTATTTAAACGCCGTAATTGGATTGGTGCGTGGCGTTTACGCCGCTTCATCGTTCGGAAGTCCACTGGCAATCGTTTCGCCAATGCCATCCGGATGGTGAAGCGGCCTGAAGGCCGCGCGCCGGAGAATTTGCGCATCTGTCTTTTCAACACTGCTCCGCCTGCGTAGAGTGGGTGGACTGTGCCGGCCACGTTATATGAATTAATTCCGCGGGAGGAGAAGCCCGGCAATGATGTCTTGCTGGGGCGCTTTCTGGATTACGTGGAGGGACGGCAGTTGCAACTGTATCCCGCCCAGGATTCGGCCATCCTGGAGTTGTTCGAGGAGAAGAACGTCGTCCTGAACACGCCCACCGGGTCGGGCAAGTCGCTCGTGGCCACGGCGCTGCACTTCCAAGCCATCGCCCGGGGACGCCGATCCATTTACACCTGCCCGATCAAGGCGCTGGTGAATGAAAAGTTCATGGCCCTGTGCCGCGAGTTCGGCCCGGACAACGTCGGCCTCAGCACCGGTGACGCGTCGTTCAATCGCGATGCGCCCATCCTTTGCTGCACCGCCGAAATCCTCACCAATATCGCCTTGCGCGAAGGTGCGGCGGCCAATGTGCAGGAGGTCGTCATGGACGAATTCCATTATTACGCCGACCGCGAGCGTGGCGTGGCGTGGCAGGTGCCGCTGTTGACACTGCCGCAGACGCGGTTTCTCCTGATGTCCGCGACACTGGGCGACACGACGTTTTTCGAGGAGGAACTCACGCGGCTCAACGGGCGCCCGACAGTTGGTGTTTCGTCCACGGACCGGCCAGTGCCGCTGGAACACGCGTATTCGGAGTTGCCGCTGGCCAAGACGCTGGAAAGTCTCGCCGCCGACGGCAAGGCGCCGGTGTATGTGGTCCATTTCACGCAACTGGAAGCCGCGCAGAGCGCGCAGGATTTCACGAGCATCAACGTCTGCACCCGCGAGGAGAAGGCTGCGCTGGCCAATGCGGTGGAAGGATTCAAGTTCAGCAGCCCGTACGGGCCCGACATCAAAAAATGGCTGCGGCACGGCATCGGGCTGCATCATGCCGGGTTGCTGCCGAAGTACCGGGTGCTGATCGAGCAGCTTGCGCAGAAGGGTTTGCTGAAAATCATCTGCGGCACGGACACGCTCGGGGTGGGCATCAACGTGCCCATTCGCACCGTGCTGTTCACGCGGCTGTGCAAGTACGACGGGCAAAAGACCGGCATCCTGAGCGCGCGCGACTTTCATCAGATTGCCGGCCGGGCCGGGCGCAAGGGTTTTGACGATCGTGGCTGGGTAGTGGTGCAGGCGCCGGAGCATGTGATCGAAAACCTGAAGCTCGCGGAAAAATCCGCGCGCGACGGGAAAAAGACCGTGAAACGCCAGCCGCCGGAAAAGAATTTTGTTAACTGGGACAAAAACACCTTCCTGCGCCTGATTGCCGCGCCACCGGAGCGCCTGACCTCGCGTTTCCAGGTGACGCACGGGATGTTGCTGAATGTGCTGAGCCGGAACGGCGACGGATGCAAGGCGATGCAGCAACTCATCGCGCGCTGTCATGAAACGCCGCGGCAGAAGCAGGCGCACATCAAACGCGCCTGGCAACTGTTCCGCTCGTTGCTGGACCGGAAGATTGTGGAGTTTATTAATCCTCGTAGCAGCCGACGTGAGGAGGCTCATTCTTCCAATCCGGAATGCGGAATGCGGAATGAAGGTGAGAGTGTCGTCCGCCCTCACCCTAACCCTCTCCCCCAGGAGAGGGAACAGCAAAGCGCAACCACCGAACCTTCCAGCCGTGCCCGTTTTGCCGAGCGACCGACGACAATTCCCCCTCTCCCCGGGGGAGAGGGCCGGGGTGAGGGCGAGCGTAAACTTCGCGTGAACATCGAGTTGCAGGAGGATTTCTCGATGGACCAGGCGCTGTCGCTCTATCTGCTCGACACAATTCCGCTGGTGGACCCGCAACAACCGGATTATGCGCTCATCCTGCTGACGCTCGTGGAATCCATTCTCGAAGACCCGGACATCATCTTGCGCAAACAACTCGACCGGGTGAAGGACCAGAAGATGGCCGAGATGAAAATGGAAGGAATCGAATACGACCAGCGGATGGAGGAATTGGAAAAGCTCGAATACCCGAAGCCGAACCAGGAATTCATTTATTCCACGTTCGACGCCTTTGCCGACCGGCATCCGTGGGTGGGCCAGGAAAACATCCGTCCGAAATCCATTGCGCGGGAGATGTTCGAATCGTTCCGTTCGTTTTCCGATTATATCCGCGACTACGAGCTACAGCGCGCCGAGGGCGTGCTGCTCCGGCATTTGAACCGGGTCTATAAGGTCCTCGCCCAGAACGTTCCCGATGCCGCCAAGAACGACCAGATTCGCGAGATGGAACTTTATCTCGGCTCGATGATCCGGCAGGTGGATTCGAGTCTGCTCGATGAATGGGAGAAAATGCGCGACCCGAATTTCCAGCGCGCTGAAACCAAAGAAGTGCGTCCACCCGGCGCGGAGGAAGCCGCCCAGGACATCACGCGCGACACCAAGGCTTTCACAGCGGCGATTCGGAACCGGATTTTTGTTTTCCTGCGCGGGCTGGTGATTGCCGATTATGAGGCGGCGCTGGCGTCTCTTTCGGAGGGGCGAGTTCCACGAGACCCCAAAATAGATTCTACCGTTCAAAGTCAGGGACTCGCGGAGCTCGCCCCTCCGAAGGATGCCGCCGGCCAGCCGTGGACGGCAGAACGTTTGCGCGCGGCGATGGAAGCCTACGAACTCGAACATGAGCGCATCTGCCTCGATCCGAACGCGCGGAACACACGGCACACGTACGTCGTTCTTTCTGAAGACAAAAAGAGCTGGCGCGTCCAGCAGATGCTGGTTGATCCGGAGGAAGCCAACGACTGGGTGGCGGAATTTGAAGTGGATCTGGCCCAGTCCCGCACGTTGGGCGAACCGTTCCTTCAGCTTAAGCGCATCGGCAGTTTGGTTTGAGACGAAGCGAATTCAGAGAAGTGGTTTATTTCTCCACCGTGGTTTGGGCCACGTGGAAGGTGTCCTGCAAACGGATGTCGCGCGAGGAACTGCCCACCAAAATCTTAAAGTCGCCGGCTTCCGCCACCCAGCCGGTTTTTGCCGGGTCGTAGTACGCGAAGGCGCGTAGGTCGAGCGGGATGGAGACGGTCTTTTTTTCGCCCGGTTTCAACAATACCTTCTTGAAGCCTTTCAGTTCCTTCGGCGGACGCGACAGCGCGGGTTTTTCCTGATGCACGTAAAGTTCCGCCACCTCGGCGCCCGCGCGCTGCCCGGTGTTGGCAATGTCATATTCGGCCATGACGACCGGGCCGTTGGTGTCCTGGCCGGGAATGAGTTTCAGATTGGAATATTCAAACGTCGTGTAGCTCAACCCGAATCCGAACGGGAATTCCGGTTCGATGTCTTTCGCATCGAACCAGCGGTAGCCGACCAGCAGGCCTTCCTTGTAGAACAGCGTGCCGTTCGTGCCGGGATACGTTTCGAGCGCGTGCGCCGGTGAATCCATGAGCTGTTTCGGATACGTGCAGGTCAGCTTGCCCGACGGGTTCACGTCGCCAAACAGGACGCGGGCGAGCGCCGTGCCGCCTTCCATTCCCGGATACCACGCCTGCAAAACCGCCGGCACCTGCGCCAGCCACGGGTCCATTTCGATGGCGGGTCCCGCAATCAAAACCACAATCGTCCGCGGGTTGGCCTTGACCACCTGCTGAATCAGGTCGTCCTGTCCGTAGGGCAACCGCAGGTCTTTGCGGTCCCAACCCTCGTCGTCCAGATAACGCGAGTGGTTCAAACCGGCGATGATGACGGCGACATCGGCCTGTTTGGCGGCGGCGACGGCGTGTTCGATCAGGCTGGCGCGTTCGGCCAGGTTGGTGGCGCCCGCCTTGCTGTAGCCGGCCGAGTAGGTGATGTTCACCTTATCTCCGGCGCGCTGCACGATGCCTTCCAGCGGCGTGATTTCGTGCATGGTCTTGACGCCGGCGCCAAAGAGGCCGGTGGCATGGCGGCGAACGGCATTATCGCCTATCACCGCCAGGGACGTGAGGTTGGAAACATTGAGCGGCAGCGCGCCGCCCGCGTTCTTCAGCAGCACCATGGATTCCTCGGCGATGCGCTGCGCGGTGGCCTGGTGCGCCGGTGTGTTGAGCGCGCCGGGTTTGCGCGTGTCAGTGTCAAAGGCGTGTGTGGCGAACATGACGCGCAGACCGCGCCGCACCTTGTCATCCAGGAGCGACACGGGATACTCCCCCTTGCGGATGCCTTCGAGGAACGGCCGGGCCAGGTAGTAATCCTCGATCGGCTGTTCTTTTTCCGTGCCGGGAATCAGCGTGCCCATCTCCAGGTCCAGCCCGCCGAGGACGGCTTCACGGGTGGTGTAGGTGCCGCCCCAATCCGACATGACCAGCCCTTGGAAACCAAATTCGCCCTTGAGGATTTTGTTGATCAGATAATCGCTGTAGGCGCAGTGCTCGCCGCGGAATTTGGTGTAGGCGCCCATCACCGTCCACACACCGGCCTCCTTGACGGCCGCCTCGAACGGCGGCAGGTAGATTTCCCGCAACGTGCGCGCATCCATGTCCATGTCAATCACGGCCCGGCCCAGTTCCTGATTGTTGCCGGCAAAATGTTTCACGCACGCCGACACGTCGTTGGTTTGCACGCCCCGGATGTAATTCACCGACATGCGCGCGTTTAGGAACGGGTCTTCGCCAAAGTATTCATAGACCCGGCCGCACAGCGGTGTGCGCACGATGTCCGCAATCGGGCCGAGAATGATATCCTTGCCGCGTTTCCGGGTTTCCTGGCCCAGCACATTGCCGTAGGCGGTGGCCAGGTCGAGGTTCCACGTCGAACCCAGGGCGCACAAGGACGGCATGTAGGTGGCAAAATCGTCCGTGTGTCCGGCAGACCTCCAGTTGTACGGGCCAACGTCTTCGCGCACGCCTTGCGGACCGTCGGTAAGCCAGCGAACCGGAATGCCCAGCCGCGGGATCGCGGGGGTGGTGAACTTGGAATCGCCGTGAACCTGTGAGATTTTCTCCTCCAGCGTCATGCGTCCGAGCAGGTCTTCGACGCGTTTCTCCATCGGCTGGCCGGCATCCTGATAGAGCGGGCGCTCTTCGGCGCGCAGGGTCCCGAAAGCAGTCACGAATCCCAACAAAACCAGGCTGAAGGCGCCTGGCAGACGACAGGGGTTGCTGTTCATGGATGTCATGTTTCTCATTCCGGAAAAAATGCACTGAATCGGGATCAATCAATCACTTGAACGTGAGCTTCATCTCTTTGCCGCGATAAGTGATGGTCTGATCCGCCTTGGGGGTGAATGAAAAACCGGCCGGCTTGTCCTTGGTGACCAGCACGACGTTGAAGGTGCGTTTGTCCAGCATGCCGGAGAATTTGCCGGAGCGTTTGCCGATGGTCAGCGTCCTGGTGACGTCGTCCCAGCCAATCGGAATGCGCGCGAAGGCGCCTTTCTCGTAACCGTAGGTCAGACCGTCGTCCTCGTAGAGCGTGAACGCGCCGGCAGCGCCGGCATAAACATACAGCGTGATCGGGTCGGCGGGTTTCTCGCCGGTGTATTGCAGTTCCGGGCCGAACGGAATGATGGACCCGGCGCGGATGAACAGCGGCAACGCGTCGTAGGGCGCCGGGGCGTCAATCGTTTGTCCGCTTTCGGTGTACGCGCCAGTCCAGAAATCGTACCAGTTGCCGCTCGTGGGCGGCAGATAAACACTGCGGCTGCGCGCCTGGTAAGTGGTGACGGGCGAGACGAGGAACGCCGGGCCAAACATATATTCATCGGTGATGGCGCGGGCCTTCACGTCATTTTGGAAATCCATGACCAATGGCCGCATCATCGTGCCGCCGTCCTGGGTCACCCCGCCGGCGAGCGAATAGATGTAAGGCAGCATCCGGTAGCGCAAGTTGTCAAATTTGACAATGGTTTGATAGGCCGGATGCGAGTCGCCGCCGAAGGTCCACGGCTCGCGCGGTTTCAATTCACCGTGCAAGCGCGTCAACGGGCAGAAGGTGGCAAACTGGAACCAGCGCGCGTTCAGCTCGCACCACTCCTGAAAGTCCTCCGGCTTCGGGTTGTCCGCCGAAAACCGCGATTCCATCGTGTAACCGCCACTGTCCGTGGTCCAATATGGCACGCCAGAGAGGCAGAAGCCCAGGCCGGCGGGAATCTGCTTGGCCAATGCCGTCCAGGTCGAAGAAACGTCGCCGGACCAGGTGGCCGTGGCGTAACGCTGGGTCCCGGCGAAACCCGAGCGCGTGAGAATGAAGACGCGCTGGTTGGGCGCGACGCTGCGCTGTCCTTCATAAACTCCCCGGCTGTTCATCAGGGCGTAACCATTCATCACCCGCGACCCCGTGCCCATCGCCGTCGGATTCACGTGCGTGCGCTGCCCTTCGAGCGTGGGTGGCGAAGGCGTCAGGTCGGGTTCGGTGGCGTCCATCCACCAGGCGTCAATGCCCTTGCTGAACAGCCCGATGTTCATCTGCGACCAGAAGAGCTTGCGCGCAGCGGGATTGAACGCGTCGTAGAACGTGTACGGGAAGTCAATCCAATCCTGGATTCCCTCCTTGAGATTTTGCTGGTAAAGAAAACCGGCCTTCTGCATCGCGTCGAAATTGGCCGTGCCGGTGTAGAATTTGCCCCAAACGGAGATCATGACGTGCGCGTGCAGCGCATGCAGGGCCTTGAGCCAGCCGACCGGATCCGGAAAGCGATTGGTATCAAACGCATGGGACCCCCAGGCGTTGCGCTGCCAGTATTGCCAATCCTGCACGATGTTGTCGAACGGGATGGCGCGACGGCGGTATTCTTTGACGACGTCGAGACTTTGCTGGTCGGTTTCGTAACGCTGGCGCGATTGCCACAAGCCGAACGCCCACTCCGGCATCAACGAAGCCTGGCCGGTCAGTTGGCGGAAACCGGCGACGACCTGGTCGAGTACCGGACCATAAACGAAATAATAATCCTCACCGTCGGCGACCTCGGACCACAGGGAAGTGTTCTGGTCCGGATCAGGTGTTTTCCAAGTCAATTGCATTGTGTTCGCTTCGTCGCCGCCATATTCGAGCTTGATGGCATAATGGCGCCCGGCTTCGAGGCGAACCTTGATTTGATCGCTTTCCGTCAGCCAGCTCTGCCGCCAGTGTTCAATGACGACCTTTCCGTCCAGCCACATTTTGATGCGGCCATTCGAGTAGGTCTTGAATTGATAATCACCGGTGGTGGGTAGGACGATTTCGCCTTCCCAGCGATGCCAGACATGCGTGCGATTTTTGGAGACAAATGAGATATCGTTGGTCGTGTGCAAGTCTTCCAACTGGTCCGGCTGGGCTGCCGAAAATGTGCAGGCCGTGAGACCGCCGGGCTGGTTGGAGGCGTCAATCAGGCAATTGGCGGGGATGGGTTCAAATTCGCGCAGGTCGCCGAAGCGCGTGAAGGAAAGATTATCCCACAGCACGCCGTAACCGCGTCTTGACACAAGGAACGGCACGACGACGTGCGTGTTATGCTGCCACAAATCGAGGTCCCAGCCTTTGATGTCAATGATGCCGATCTGCCGCTGGCCGAGGCCATAAAGCGATTCGCCGGCGTTCGGTTCCCACTGCTGGCGCACGTGGAACGTCTTTTCGCCCTGCACTTCGGCGGGCGTTATTGTCCGGCCATCGGTTTTTTCGGCGAGAATGGGTTGGCCCTTGGCATCGAAAAATGAAACCGCGCTGGTCGCCAAATTCACGTGGACCTGGAGTTTGGCGGTGGAAAGGATGGCTTCGCCATTTTCGGTCTTAAACGACCAGTCGGTTTTGACGGCCCGCTTTGGTTCCGTGATCACGCTCTGGCGGGCGAAGAACGCGCGGTCCTTCGCACACGCGATGCGCACCACATTGTCGCCATAGACTTGCACTTTCAGGAAAGTGTCCTTGAGAGGAACGACGATGCCGTCCGCGAGTTTTTCCGGCGCCGCCGCCTGGTTCAACCCGGCGGGCTTTTGGGGTGAGTTGTTGGCGGTTTGCGCGAAGATCTGGCCATTGGCCACAACCAGGGCGATTAAAATCGAGTGTTTGAGAAATATATTCATGCTGGTTGCTAATTTTTAGACGAACTCCGCGATTTTGGCAATGGAATCCAATCGCAGGGTTGATTTTGATTTCCCGGCAGTATCAGCATTTGGGGCGGAGCGCGGATTGTCCTCAATCCGCAGCGGGTGAATTGGTCGAATGCGCAGACCGGATGATTTACTCGGTTATGGGCACATCCACCGGCTCAAAGCCGTTGAAGTATCCATTTTTGTTGTATTTTGGACGATAAAGGATGACCCGCGTTTTGGCCGGCTGCTGTGGGTTGGTCCCCTTCAGTCCTTCCGCCGTTTTCAACACGGTGGTCAACTGGCTGGCCAAAGTATTGGCCACGGTGGAATTGTCTCCCTTGTCCGCAATCGAAGTCAGCTTCCAGCCGTTCTCGAAGTTGAAGGTGAAATCCGCCTTGGCCAGAATGTTGTGGGTCGTCACCCGGTAGGGCTTTTGATAATTCGGCAGCCAGATGGGCGTCACCGTGACATTTTGTTTGTTGGTTGAACCGGCGGACTCCGTCACGATGGTCGCCGAGAAATACAACTCCGGCTGGTAGAAAATATATCCCTCCGGAACGCAATTGGTTTTGCCCCAGCCGTTGAGTGAATCCGCGGAGACGGGCTGGATGTTATACCACGCGCAGCCGCCGGTGAGCCAGGCCGCCAAAGAAACGAAGCACAATGTCCTTTTCATGCCCGAACAATGTTGGCGCGAATGAATTTTGTCAATGCTCCAGAACGATCCGTCCATTGACATTCCGGATTTAATTCGTCAGGCTGATCAGCACAAGGCATTCCCCGATGAAAACAGAATTACAGATACGCGCAGAGGACGCCGCTGAACGTTTCCGCGGCGCTCGCAAACCGGTCCTATTTGAATTTGCTGGAGTTCCAAAAGCCGGCAAAACATCCACGGCGAACGCGCTTCAAGCTTTCCTGACGCGGTGCGGATTCCGGGTCGAAATCGTCAGTGAACGAAATTCCCTGTGCCCGGTCCGCGACCAGGCGCGCTCAAATTTCAATGCCTGGGCGGCTGGACGCATGGCACCGCTTTCCGCGGCCTGCACAACGCTGGCGCAAATTCTGGAAAGAACACAAAACCCGCCGGGAGTTGACGGCCCGGATATATTGATTGTGGACCGGGGCCTGTTTGATGCCCTTTGCTGGCTCAGATTGATGGAGCATCTGGCGCGGATCCGCCCGAACGAATGCAAGATGATCGAAAGTTTTTTGAGGATGGCGGATTGGCGCCGGCGCATCTCGGCGGTATTCGTAATGACGGCATCACCCGAAGATGCGATGCAACGGGAAAGGGGACTTCTGCCGGTCGAGCGTCAGGAAGGCGCGATTATCAATAAAAAGGTTCTGGCCCGGATGTTAAGCACGACCCGAAAGACAGCCCAAAGTTTGAAGAACGAATTCCGGATTTTCGAAATTGACACCTCGGCCGAACGAAAGGGCGGCGCCAGACAGATTGCCGAAGCCGTGGCGAATCTGGCTCTGAACGTCATCGAGGAACATCTTGGCGATGATGTTCTCACCTTGCCGGAGGAGGACATCATCCGGACGTTTGCCGGCCGGAGGTGTTTGAATTTTTCGGAAGCAGCCGCCCTGGCCGGGTTGTTTGTCAAATCAGGCAATTTCAAGCCCCGGGAAGAGGTGGAGGCGGATAAAACCCGGGTTCAGGCACTTCCCGTGGTTGTCGTCCGCGATAAGAGCGGTCGGGTGTTGCGCTTCCGCCGGAAAGAACTAACCGGCCAAAACCCTCTGAACAAGAATATTGTCATCTGGACCGGCGGACCCGTGCGAAAGGAAGACGCAGCCGGCGGAGACTCGATTTTACAATGTGCCTTGAGAGAGATTGAAGAGGGATTGCGGCTTGGCCTTGAGCCTCATGAACTAAAACTGCGGGGAGCGGTTTGTTCCGGACGCGGTGGCGAACGAACTCAAAAGCAGGTGGCCATTGTTTATGAATGGAAGGCAAAAAACGACGACGTGGCCATCGCTTTGAGCGGCACTTTTGTGCCGCTAAAGAACCTGGCCCGGGACGTGGATGACGGAAAGATTGCGGAAGAATGGTCGGTGGAAATCGTTCGCGAACTTCTGGCAAGGGATTACAAGTTTTCGCCCCGGCTCTTTTGACCGAAGCAGCGTTATAGATGGCTGGAATTTCAGGGCCGACTCTTTCACAAAACTTTGTCCCACGTGGGACAAAGTTTTGTCGTCCTCTTTCCTTGGCGCGGCGACCTGCCGCGTCGAAGCGTAGTGAATACGGGAGCCTTTTTACGCCGGCTTTGCCATCCGGAGCAGCAGATTGTTCAATTCTTGCATGCGCGGCGGTTTGTTAACCACGACGTCCACGTCCGGAACCGTTTCTCCGTCTTCCTTCATCATCACACCCCAGCCCGTCATCATGATGATGGGCGTATCGGGGGATTCCGCCCTGATCGCCCGGGCCACAACGCGGCCATCAACCTCCGGCATGCCCAAATCGGTGATGACCACTTCGTAAGGCTGGTGTTTCAGCATGGCGGTGCGGAACATTTCCAACCCTTGTTTTCCGCCGGAGGCAGCCATCACCCGATGCTCGAATTGCGCGAGACAAACCGTCATGAATTCCCGGATCTGCGGCTCGTCATCAATAAAAAGGATGTAGAGGGAGCGCTGCGGTTTGGTTTGAGTCATGTCCCTGCCCGTCCGCCTGATGGTTTGCCGGCCAGGCCGGGAAACCTCCGGCAATTCCAATTCGGCGACCATGGGAGACGCATTCATTTTAGAAGCGGTTTAATTGATTCGATCCTTCAGTTGCCACGGTGCATATATTTAACAGAAACAGGCCAAAACGCATTGAATAAGTGGCCAATTGGGGATTTGAGGGGTGGATTGCGCCTGGTTAGGGACGGAAATCCGAAAGAATGAATCCGAACGGCCAACCTCACCGATCCTGGGATTTCCCGGCCTCAGCCCGAAATCCAGAACGGAGAACTTAACCGCAAAGAACACATAGAACGCAGAGACAGAATCCATTTACGCGGCCATCCCCTATCTCCCATCTGCCATCTGCCATCTCCTATTTTTCAACGCCGAGCAATTCCACCTCGAAGATCAATACGCTGTTGGGCGGAATCGCCGGCGTGGGGCTTTGGTCGCCGTAGGCCAGTCTGGCCGGGATGAACAACTGCCATTTGTCGCCGACCTTCATCAGTTGCAAGGCCTCGGTCCATCCCGCGATGACGCCGCCGACCGGAAAGCTGATGGGCTGGCCGCGCTGGATCGAACTGTCAAAAATCGTCCCGTCAATCAACGTGCCCTGGTAATGCACCTTGACGGTATCGGACAGCTTGGGCGTCTCGCCCATGCCGGACTTGAGGACCTTGTATTGCAGACCGCTGGCCGTGGTGGTGACACCGTCCTTTTTGGCGTTCGCCGCGAGAAAGGCGGCGCCGGGATCGGAATTCGCGCTGGGATTTGTTTGCATGGATGCCTTGTCGTTTTTGGCGCCACAACCGGCAACCAGGCCGAGCGCGAGCGTCAGGATAAAAAATGATTTCATTTGTTTGCCAGAGGCAGGAATTGACCTGCGTTGCGCGTAGAATCCGCAAACCCGCCCGCCAGGTCAATTCCCATCTCCGACCCTGACCGCCAGGCCGGAAACAATTCACAGCCGTGGACGAAACAACTGATCGGGTGGTGGGGCAAGCGTCCTCGCGAGCCGCGTCTTTTTGATATTGGGGCTGACCGGCAGGTCAGCCCCACCATAATTGATTTGTGGCAGGGCGGCATTGCCTGCTCGCGATCTATCGGAGCTGCGCCGCCGGTTGCCGGGGCAAAACGGCCAGAGAAAATCGAACCGCCTTTCAGCCTTCGCCGAGGCTGCAGCGCGACAAGTTGCGGCTGGAAAAATTCGCATGTTCCGCGATTTTCGCGGTTCAATCCGGCTTGGTGCGACGAGGAGTCGAGCCGTCTTCGTTGCAATTCGCCGCCCCGATGGACGAGGATGACGATTGGAAATCCAGTGGATGCTCGTGCTTCTGCCATTCTTCCGACACGTGGCCGTCCCAGCACGCGGGGTTCAGCGGATAGACGTCGGGGTCGAAGATGACGTGGTAAAAATGCCAGACCACAATCGCCAGGCACGCGAGCACGGCTTCGTAGTAATGAATCGTCAGCGCCACGTCCACAATCCAGCGCGGCAGGAATCGCGTCACGTCCAGCTTGAACCAGACCATCAATCCGCTCGCGCCCATGATGATGGTGCCCCAGATCACGGCCCAGTATTCCATCTTCTCCGCGTAACCGAACCGCCCGATTTGCGGTTTCTCCGTGCTCCAGCCGAGCAGGTAACGGATTTGCACCCAGACATCGGCCAAGTCCTTCTTCACGGGAAACAAATCCTTCAACAACTGCCGTCCGTCCCGGGATGTGAGCAGGTAAATCAAATGCCAGACGCCCACCAACAGCAGCACGATGCCGGCAATGCGATGCGTCCAGCGCCGGAACGGTTCGCTGGAGCCGAGCACCCGGGCCAGCCCGGAGTCTGGAAATTTCAGGGCGAAGCCGGTGACGGCCAGGATGATGAAGCTGGCCGCGAGCACAAAATGCTGCCAGCGCTGCGCGGCGCTCATGCGCAGAACCGGCCGCACGGCGACGCGATAACGGGCGGCTACCTTGCGCAGGAACAGCAGCGCGTTGTGAATGAACATCGCCCCGATGGTACCGAAGATGAGCACGAGATAAATCCGGCGCACCCACGCGTTGATTTGCAGGCCGATGCCGTCGCCGCCGCGGGCCGATTTGGCCGACTCGATGTCCACGTGGATTTTGCCGGCGGCGAAATTTTTGTCGGCACCCGGATGACATTTGCCGCAGGTCTCGACGAGGTGGGCCGCATTGATGGTCGAGTTGGTGTCGCTCGAGGGCAGAATTTTATGGTAACCGTGGCAACTGCCGCAGTTGGCGGCCACGGTCGAGCCGTATTGTGCCGCGAGGCCGTGATAGCTGCCAAAGAAGGTCTTCACCCGGTCGCCGGGCAGTTTGTATTTGGTGTTGAGCCGTTCCGAAGCGTGGCAGCGGCTGCATATTTCGGCGGAAACTGCCGGTGAAGCGCTTTTCAGCGCGGCGATTTTGTGTTCCGAATGGCAGTCGGTACACGTGGGCGCGTCGCGCACGCCCGCCGCCATCGCCCGGCCATGCACGCTCAACGCCCAGTCCCGGGCTTCGGTGTCGTGGCACGCGCCGCAGGTCTGTGCCAGATGGGAATAATGCAACGGCGAATCCGGTGAATCCGGCGGCAGGACCGAATGCGAATCGTGGCAGTCCTGGCAGGTGGCGGCATCGGCGTGTCCTGCCTTCAAGGCCAGGCCATGCACGCTGGCGTTGTAGCTTTCGGTCTGTTGTTCGTGGCAGGTGATACAATGGACGGGTTGCAACCGGACATTGTCGTCGGGATGCTTGTCCGTGACGTCGGCGTGGCAACTGACGCAGGCATTGGTCTTGTGCGCGGACGCCTTGAGCCTGGCTTCATCCACGAAGAGCGAAAGCGTCTTGCCCGCGGCGTTGGTGATGGCAAGCGTTTTGTCCGAGTGACAATCCAGGCAATCGCTGTTTTTCATTCCGGCCCGGGCCGGCAGGGTGATTGCCAGAGCCAGGGCGCAAACGGGCAGAAATCGCATTCCGATGGCAGCCATCACCTTCAAATATCAGCCGGAACGCCAAGGACGACTCCACACGGTTTGGCAGTGAATGGCCATTTTTTGTTACGAATTTAACCACGGATGAACTTGGCGCGGCTTGCGCCGCAAACAAAATAGTGGCACGGGCGTCCCGCCCGTGAGTTTCCGAAAATGTCGGCTTGATTGAAACACACGGGCAAGATGCCCGTGCCACTAAGCCGCTCGAACAATTTGCGCAGGGAAACAAAACTTTCATGGATAATAGTACGGATGGGAAACAATCACTGAAAGCCGAAGACTGAGAACTGAAACACGAGACTCGAATTAAAACCACGGAGCGCGAGTTGTCCCAACTCGCAGCAGCTCCATTCGCGAAGACTGATTCATAAAAACTTTCCAACCGGCTCTTGCATTTGCCAGTGCTGCGGCTTGAGACAAGCCGCGCTCCGGAGACAAAATCAGGCCAAAACGGTTCCTTGCCTTTGTTTCGCCACCCGGCTTATTTTAACCCCATGACAAGGAAAGCAACTGGATTGCTTCCCGACTTGGGCCGAACCGCAGTTTGGCCGAATACTTGTTAGCATCGCACGCTATGTCAGCGTCCACACTTCATGAAAGTCATCGAAGACAAAGTTACAGTTTATCCGCCTCACGCCATCTGCAAGGCGGATGTTCCGGTCATTTTTTCTGCGTTGCCGGCGGATTGGACGGCGGGCATTCAGACAGTGAGACTGTGTTCCTTGCACGGAGAGAATCCGACTGTTATCGCATTCTTCCGCCCACCAGATGGTTCGCTGATTGTGAAGTCGCGAGGATTTACAAAAGAGCGAGTTTTGCGGGGTCTTCTGACCGAGTTGGCAGGACACGCACTCGGGTTGACCTTCCGCAGTTATCGTCGCTTGCAGAAGCGGGACGAGGCACGAGTGCAGCGAGTCATTGCACCGCTCGTCGAGGAGATTTTGCCGCAGCTTTCCAAGAAGAAAGTTTGGTTGGACAAATGACGATGTCTCCCGAGAAAAAAGCGGTGTAAGTTTTACTCCACAATCCGGATTCCACCAGCAACGGCCCTTGCCTTCAATCGCCTGCGCCGTGCGGTTGAGTTGTATCTGTTCAGCAGCCCACCATGGCGGTTCCCATTAACATTGGCGCAGTTTGCGGGGACTCTGGAAAAAGCGGCGATGGCGTTGTAGCGGCGGACGTCTCGTCTGCCGTAGAGGGCGTGCGTCCCGCCGCCCGGAAAGAACGATGGCAGTGGAATGAATTTCTGAAACATTCCAACCCGATGGGTGTGGGCGAGCGTTTTTTCCGCCGGGCGGGACGCACCGGCTCTACGGCAGGCAGGATGCCCGCCGCTACAGAAAGCGCCACGCCGCTTTGAAAGCTCTATTCTCAGTCGAAAAGCGGTGTCGCCGCTGCGCTCCAGTCTTCGCTGCGCTTCGCCTCGGCAAGCTGCCACCGCAGAAGTCGAGGACGAGCACGAGCACGATTTGTCCTCAGGCAGGCGAACATCCAACTCCGACTTGTGTCGCGAGCAGGCTCTCAACCTTCAACTCTCAACCCTCAACCAACCGCCTCAGTGCGCCAGGCGTGAGAGCATGGCGTAGATGATGAGCAGCAGCAGGAACACGCCCAGGCCGAAAAAGAAATAGCCGAACGCGCGCGCGATGTTCCGCCAGCGCAGCCATTCGTCGCGCACGCGGTGCTGGTCCAGATTGCCCTCCGTCACCATGCGATCGTACCACCGCCTGCGCTCGTGGAGCAGCTCGCCCTTGGAAACGCGGCCTGAGAAGATGACGGTGTCCATCGGGAATTTCTCGATCCGGAAATGCGTGTTGAAGAAATGGATCGAGAAGATGAAGCCGGCGGCGAGCAGCGCCTCGTCCGAATGGATGATCAGCGCCACGTTGATGATCCAGCCCGGCAGGAAGCGGGTGAAAAATTCCGGGAACCACATGACCAGCCCCGAGGCGCCGATGATGGCCACGCCCCAGAACACGGCGAAGTAATCGAATTTCTCCCAATAGGTCCAGCGGTCGAACTGCGGTTTTGGGCCTTTGCCGAAGAACCATTTGTTGTGCGCCACGAAATCCTTCCAGTCCTGCCATGTGGGCATCATGGAGTCCGGCCCGAACAGCACGCGCCAGAGCCGGCTGAAATGGAATTTGCCGTCCACCGGATTGCGGAGGTTTCCCCGGCCCTTCCACGCCCGGCCAATGAGCGACGAGACATGCAGGCCGAAGTAAAGGAAGGTGACCAGCGCGCCGAACCGGTGCAGCGTGCGCGCCGTGTCCGCGCCGCCGAGGATGGCGAAGATCGCCTTGGCCCAGCTCGTGTAATAAAACTTGAGCGGCATGCCGGTGATGACCAGCAGGAGGAAGCTGGTGACGACGAGGAAATGCAGGAACCGCTCGAACGGCACAAACCGCGTGAACCATTCATCATCCACCTGGGTCTTGACCTTGGCCTCGCGGAATTTTTTCGAGTCGTGCAAAAACAGCCAGACGGCGCGCACGAGCCACAAGAGTGTGTGCAGTCCGAAGAAGGCGAACGTGCCCAGCAGCAGGCCGGTCATGGCCAGGAAGACAACGTGGAGCAGTGGATAATGTTTCGCGTCCAGCGGATTGGCGTGCGGTTTGAATTCGGTGAAGCCGATGGTGGCGCCCGGATGACATTGCTGGCAGGTGGCGAGGATGTTGGTTTTCGACAGGTGCGACGCCGGGTTCGACGGCGGCAGCACGTCGTGATGGCCGTGGCAGTCGTAGCAGGCGGCCACGGCCGGGGCCGAGTTCGCCCGGCCGAGCGCCATGGCCTTGCCGTGGTAGGTGTCCCGGTAATGTTCCAGCCGGTCTTCGTGGCATTTGCCGCAACGCGCGTCGCTGAGAGCCTTGAAATTGTTACCCGACGGCTTCTCAATCTCGTGCGCCGTGTGGCAATCCGTACAAACCGGTCCACGCGCGTCGCCCCTGGCCAGCAACTGGCCGTGGACGCTCTGAAGGTAGGTTTCCTCGATACCGACGTGGCATTTGCCACAGGTGGTGGCGACGTTGGCGTGGTTGATGGGCGAATCGCGGTCCACCGCGCGTTTGATGGTATGCACGCCGTGGCAGTCGTTGCAGGATGGCGCGACGATCAAACCCATCTTCAGCAGCGCGCGGCCATGGATGCTTTCCATGTATTGCGACGCGGCCTCCGGAAACTTCATCTGATATTCCTTCGTCAGTCCGGCATTGCTGTGGCAGCGGGCGCAGGTTTGCGGGAGGTTCAGCTTGTAAACCGAAGACGCCGGGTCCTTCGCTGACAGAATGCCATGCGAGCCATGACAATCCCAGCAATTGGCGGCGCCTGAAGCCCCCATCTTGTGGCTCAGACCGTGAATGCTCGTGGCGTAATCTTTTGTTTCTTTTTCATGGCAGCAGGAGCAGTCGGGCGGCGGCAGCTTGCTTTCATGCACCAGGTCCTTGATACCGGTGTGGCAGTCCGTGCAATCGAGCATGGAATGGACGGATTTCTGAAAGGCGTTGGTCGGAAAAAGCAGCGGAACGATTTTCCCGTCCACCTTGCGGGTCGTGGACGGGTCCAGGTGGCAGTCGAGGCAGTCGGTGTTTTTGAATTTCTCCGCGGCATTCACGGAGAGCAAGCTCAGGCAAAGGCAGACAAGGGAGACGATGGATCGGGTAGGGACGCGCTGCCGTGCGTCCGGGCCAAACGACAGGTTGGCCCTGCCACGTTTAGGGAAAGCCTCCAATTCAGAAATTGGGAGCGCATTGGAACCATGAACCGAAGGGAATGCGAATCCAACATCCAACATCCAACATCCAACATCCAACGCCCAATGCTTCAGCCAGACTCGCTGAGATCCCATTGGATGTTGAGCGTTGGGTGTTGGTTGTTGGATGTTTCTCATATCAGTTACGTTAGGCGCCTCACCCCAGCAGGGTTGGTCCCCTGTGTTACGGGCCGCCCGTGTGACATTCTGAACAGGAAAGGTCATAATCTCCACCAACGTGTTTGAAAGGCTGGCCGCCCGGGGTCATTTGCTGCAAATCCGCGCCGCTCCCCTGCGCAAGAATGGTGTGGCAGGAGTTGCAGTCGTTGGCCTTGATGGTTTTGCCCGTGTCGGTCTTGTGATTGCCGTCGTGGCAGCGGAAACAGCCGGGCCAGAGCATGTGGCTGAGGTTGTCCGGATAAACGCTCCAATTGGCCTTCATTTCGGGAAAGAAATTATCCCGGTAAATCTGTTGCACCACCGGGATGACCTGCCGGATGCGCGGGTCGTTGGGGTAATGTTCGGCCAGCGCGGTGGCAATGCCATCGCGCGCCTGGGTGTCGGTGCCGTATTGGCGGGTCAGGACATAAACCGCGTTGGTCTTGATCCAAGGAATGGTCCGGTCAATCTGGCCGAGTTCCATGGCCAGGTTGACCGCCTGGTCGGGCGGCACGTAGCGATGGGACGGGCGATTGTGGCAGTCCATGCAGTCCATCTTGCGAATTTCGAGCTGGCTGATGTCGTTGGTGAATTTCGGCGCGCGATAAACCGTGACCACGCCCTCGGAGTCGGTAATCCGCACCCAGGGAATTTTCTGCCGGGCGGCGTCGGTGGCGATATATTCCACCTGGTTGCCGACCATCATGTGCCAGTGAATGCCGCCGACCGGACCACGGGTGGGATCGCTCCCGCCGATTTTGATGGAGAGCCGGATGGAATACGGCGAATTGGAGGCGTCGCCCTGGAAATAGGTATAGGTGCGATCCAGGTTGCCGGAAAATTTCTGGGGCCAGTGGCATTGCTCGCAGGTTTCGCGGGCGGGACGCAAGTTTTTTATGGGTGTGCCGATGGGGCGCGGATACTTGTTGAACAGGACGGAATACACCTGATAGGTGCCGGAAAGTTTGGAACGGATAAACCAGTTCACGCCCGGTCCGACATGGCAGGCGACGCAGGCCACGCGCGCGTGCGGGCCGTGGTCGTGGGTCGTCAGTTCGGGCTTCATGACACCGTGACAGGTTTCGCCGCAAAACTGCACCGACTCCGAAAATTCAAAGGTGTTATAACTGCCCACCGCCGACATAAAGAGGAAAAGCACGGTGCCGGCCAGGAAGCCGCCCATGATGCGCCGGTCGCGCGGACGTGAAAGGTCAATTTGCACGGCGGCCGCGAAGGCGGGGCTTTCCGCGCGCCGATGCCGCGCGAGCAAGACGCCAATCACGGTCAGAACCATCCCGCCAATCAGGAATCCGGGCGTCACCATCCAGGTCAGGATGCTGATGTAAGGGTTGGAAAAGTGCGCCACCGCATCCAGCATGAGCAGCATGAAGAACGAGAACAGGCTGCCGATCACAACGACCAGCCCGGTCAAACTCATCCAGTTTCGCAACAGGGACGGCCGGTGAGGCGGTTTCCCCGTAATTTCAGTGCTCATATCGGTCAATCGGCCATCGCCGGAACCCGGTGATGGTCAGTTAGCTGTTGTGGGCGCTGTCCTCAGCACAACATTGGCGATCTTCACCGTACCCCCGGCTAAGACAGCCGATACCACACCCCAATCGGCAGTCACAGACCGCCGCTATAGTACAAAATCCAAAGCGCCAGACACTCCGCCGGGTTTCCCGGCCGGGAGGAGCATTTATTTCTTGAACGTCCGCATGTAAGCGACGAGCGCTTTGATGTCGTCGTCTGACATGCCTTCGGCCGGCTTCATAAGGGTCTTGCCGTCGTCGGCTTTCACGCCTTCCTTGATGGCCTTGAACGCGGCGTCATCCTTCAACGCGTCCTGGACCTTGGGGTCGGTATAGTCCTTGGCGCCGAGTTTCTGGCCCATCTTGGTCTGGCCCTTGCCATCCGTGCCGTGGCACTTGGCGCAGTTGCTTTCAAAGTTGGCCTTGCCGTCAGCGGCGAGAGCCGACACGGCGGAGGCCGCGAACACGGTCAGTCCGATTGCGAGCAGTTTTTTCATAGGCATTTTCAGTTGCGGTTGTTGATCGGTACAATGTGATGGTTAGTCAAATGATGCTGCCTGTTTGCAGACCAACGATAGGAGGCAAGGCTGGCTATGACAAGGGCTAAACATGCGATGATTTCATCGGTGGTATAAGAATTATTGCATACAAGCACGGAGAACGGCGATGTCCGGGGTTGTAGCATTAAATGTCCACAGCAGCATTTTTGTGTGGTGTGTGCCCGCTGGAGGGCAACTGTTCGGACAGGAACAGTTTCACCAGCACGGTCAGGATGATGAACGGCAGGCTGAGCAGGATGATCCCCATGAACCAGCCTTCCACGCCGGCGAATTCCAGCTTGTAACCCATCACGCCGCGCAGGCTCTTGGAGAAAAGCTGTCCGCCGATGACGACGTTCCAGCGCATGGCCAGCACGCCGACCAGGATCATGGCCGCGCTGCCGAAAATCATGCGCCGGCGGGCCGGTTCGGGCGCGCGCCGGCGCAGGAGCTGGAGCGAGCCGAGCAGCAATAGCGGCAGCAACGTGCCGATGGCAACCTGGCCGAGATTCAGCGTGTAAAAGAGTTTTTCTCGGATCATGATCTGCATCATGGAAAAGCCTTCCTCCGCCGCGAAGCCGCGATGGAGCCAGTCCAGACCTTCCACGGTGGCATCCACCACCAGCGCGTAAAAGAGAAACATGGCCATGGTGTCCAGGCAGCGCATGTCCACCGTGTGACGCCGGGTCCAGGTCAGGACCATATAGACAAACACGCAAAGGGCGATGCCCGAGACGACGGCGGACAAAATGAAAATAATCGGCATGAGCACGTTGCCCCACCAGGGATTGGCCTTGATGGAACCGAAGATGAAGCCGACATAACCGTGCAGCAAAAACGCCGACGGGATGCCGACGATCGAAAGAATCCAGCCCAGCTTTTCGTCCAGCGCCAGCGCCTTCGGCGATTCATCGGTCACGCCCACCGTAAAAGCGCGGTAGATGAAGCCCCGGAATCCCGGCGTCACTTTCGCCCAGCGCACCAGGTCATGGCGGTAATCAAACCAAAGTTCCAGCAACAGCACCGCCATCAAATACCAGGCATAAACAAACCCGAACATCGCCATCGGGGACGTGAAGTGCGGGGTCATCATGATTTCATAACAGCGTTCCGGATGGCCCAGATGGAACAGCAGCGGCAGTGTGGCACAGAGCAGGAAGGACAGCGCGGTCAGCAGGGCGAGGCGGTACACCGGTTCCAGCGCCTGGACCTTGAACACCCGGACCAGCGACGCCATGATGAAGGCGCCCGCGACGAGACCGGTGATGTAGGGATAAAGCACGATTAGAAAACCCCACAACGGATGCGGGATGGCCTCGTTGGGATACACGTAGCCTTCAAATCTCGGCATGACCCCGGCCACCAGGTTGGTGATTTCGCCAGTCATGTTATCGGACCTCCTTGTCCAGGCCGGCGTAGAGCACGCGGGGTTCCGTGCCCAGATGCGGCTTGAGCACCTGCACCCGGTTGTTCTCGTAAAATTTCCGGATGGGGTCGTCCGGTCCCGCATTTTTCAAATCGCCAAATATGCGCGCCTGCGCCGGGCAGATTTCGACGCACGCCGGTTTCAATCCGCGGGTGATGCGGTGATAGCACAACGTACACTTCTCGGCGGTGTGGGTGACCGGACTCAGAAAGCGGCAGCCGTAGGGGCAGGCCTGGATGCAAAAGCCGCAGCCGATGCAATATTTCGGGTCCACGAGCACGGCGCCGTCCGGGGAGTCAAACGACGCACCGACCGGACACACCTGCACGCAGGGCGAGAATTTGCAAAGGTTGCACAGCTTCGGCACGAAAAACGAATGCTCGATTCGGCCGTTCGGAAAGGGCAGTTCGGGGAAGCCATGCATTCCACCGTTGGGGGAATCCACCAGCGTTTCGCCGCGAGTCTGGTCCGAGCCGGGTTCCGGTTTGAGGATGACGTAGCGCTCGATCCACGTCCGGAAATACGGGCCTTCCGGCACGGCGTTTTCCTTCTTGCACGCCTCGACGCACAGCCCGCAGCCGATGCATTTGTTGACGTCAACGCACATGAGCCACTTGTGCTTCGTGGGGTCGTAATCCTTGGGCGCACCCGATGAAACCAACACCTTTTGCACCGCCGCTTTGGCGGCGCGCGCGGCGGAAAGGGTGAACAAACCGGCGATGGCTCCGCTCAGTCTCGTTAATGCGCCGCGCCGGCTGAATTGGGTTTTCATGGGGTCTGGCTGGGTTGATGGGGCTTGTGACATTCGACGCACTTTCCGGGGTAGTGGTCCTGGGCGACAATTTGCTTGAACCACTTGGGCCGGGAAGGATTGGCTTCGTGGCAGCGGAGGCAAAAGTTGTCAACCGGCTTGGCGGGCAAGACATCGGGATTGTCCGCGTGCTCGCGGCTCACCCCGTGACAGGCTTCGCAGGACAGGGTTTTATGCTCGAACTTGGCGAGTTTCTGTAGTTGGTCGGAATGACATTCGTCGCACGCCTGCTTGCCCGCATAGACCGGCGTGCGCGAACGCAACTCCACCAACGCCCGACTGCGATACCAGCCCAACTCCCCGAAAGACACCGGCGTCAGAAAGGCGCGCGCAATCAGGTAGGAGCCAACAATCGCCAGCGTCAACAAAACCAGCCGGACAATTTGGGGCGGCATGTTAAATCGGCGCATGGAGCAAAATAGTTGAACGGTGTTCGGCCCGGTTTTTCCGCCAACCGGGAGCAGAATCATCCCGCAGGGCGCCTCACTCCTTCCTCCGCCCCAGCGTACCGGCATCCCGCCCGGCAAACCTCCGAACGAAACCGTTACGGTTTCAAACCGCGCACGAAGGTGACCAAACCTTTGATCTCTTCGTCGGACAGGGTGTCAAAGGCCTTCATCAAGGTTTTGCCATCAGCGTCCTTCTTGCCCTCCTTGATTGTTTTGAAGGCGGCATCATCCTTCAAATCCGCCTGGACCTTGGCATCCGTCAGGTCTTTGACCCCGAGCTTTTGGCCCATCTTGGTCTGGCCCTTGCCATCCGCGCCGTGGCACTTGGCGCAGAGCGAATCCCAGTTTGTCTTTCCGTCCGCCGCGAAAGCAGAGAGGGCGGCGGCGAAACCGAATGTTGCTATAATCAGGATTATTTTTTTCATTTTTCGTTTCGATGTTGTCTGATGCATGGTCGGCGCTGTTTGACACCTTACAAGCAGAAAGTGTGTCGAAGGACAGAAAGACAGCCAACCATGTTTTGGTAAAACCTTGACAATTTTTGAATTCACGTCCCATGTTTTACTACATTAATGAATTAATAAAAATAATTTGTCAATATTCTGGGCCTTCAAAGGTTTGGAAGTTGTTTGTCCCGGATGGCGGTGCAGCACGGTTCCAATGCCTCCCGCCGGCGGGATGACGGCGCTTCCCTGGAAGGAAAAGAGCGCAAGGTTATACCACACGAACCGCCTGATGCTGGGCCCGGCGGCAGACAGGATGCCCGCCACTACGAACCGGGGGCACGCGTTGCCGGTTGCGGTCGGAGGGGCAAGTTGGGCTTGACGCGGCCGGGTTTTCCTGTTCAAAAAGGGTGCATCATTCTGAACCGAGGGAATTAACTATGACAAAAAATTTCATCGCCAAAATCATTGGAGGCAGTGGGCGTATTGTTCGTGGGCTGAAGCAGCTTGCTCCGGGGCTTGTAGCGCTGGCCCTGTTTGCCGGTTGCCAGACTCAACCTCCCCTGCCCCCGACCGCCTTGCAAGGGGGCACCAACGCCACGGATATCATCACTCTGCGGGAGGGAGACGTGCTGAAAATTTCCTTTCCAGCCAATGCAAACCTGAACACAACGCAGCCGGTCCGGCGGGACGGAATGATTTCGATGCCTTTGATCGGCGAGGTGAAGGCGGCGGGCAAGACACCGAAGCAACTGGAGGCGGATCTGGTGGACCTTTACTCCACCCAGTTATTGTCGAAGGAAGTGACGGTGGAAGTGCAGAGTTCCACCTTCCCGGTTTATGTAACCGGTTCGGTGCTGAAGGCGGGAAGAATTGTGTCGGACCACCCGATGACGGCATTTGAGGCCATCATGGAAGCGGGCGGATTTGACTACACGAAGGCCAACCTGAAGGCGGTGGCGGTGATCCGGCAGGAGGGGGATCACGTGCAAAAATTCACCTTGAACCTGAAGCGGGTGATGGACGGGAAGGCGGGCGCACCGTTTTACCTGAAGCCGGGCGACACGATTTACGTGCCGGAGAAATTCACCTGGTTCTGAGCCGGCCGGCGGGTCGGGGTTCAGTAGGTGTAGCTGATCTGGAATCCAACCTGATGGCTGGTAAAGCTGTACCCCGCCTGGGATGAGTTGTCCTCGCTGAGCTGGTAGAGCACCGCAATGGTGCCGCGCTTTAGAAAAGCCCGGCCAAGCTGCGCGTTGAAAGTGTAAAGATCGTCCTGGCGGCTGGAGCTGGAAGTGTTCACCGAGGAAACATATTTGACCAGCTGGTAGCCGCCGCTTAAATCCAGAAACAGCTTGCCCAATAACCGCTGGTTCAGGTCGGCAGTGACCCCCGTGTTTTCCGTGACCTGATTCTGCAGATAGGAGGACGACACGGTCCGCGAACCGGTGACGGAAAACCGGGTTTGCTCAAAGGGCTGGTATTGGATGGTGGCGCCGAAGATCGGATTGACGAGGGGGGCGGCGCCGCCACTCAGGAACTGGAGGACTTCCACTCCGCCAGCGAGTTGAAGACTGATTTTATCGGAGGCGCGGCAAAGGATCCTTCCCTGAAATTGTTGGAAGGTGATGTCAGGGCTGGATGACTCGTTGACGTAGCCGCCACCCATGCCAAGGCTGGCGCTGAACCGGGGCCAGAATTGATAATTCAGCCAATCCAGCGTGGACCATTCGTTATAACTCGAGAATTGGTCCGCTGACTCGAATTGTTGATTTAAAGTCAGGTCGAGCGACATTTTGCTGTTCATGGCATATGAACCATTGAGGGCGGTAGCGTATGAAATTGTGCGCGTCTGACTGGCGGTCGCAGCCGTGGGCGAGGAGGTGTCGGAGTAACTTTGGCTCAACCCCAAGGCCCAATCTTTATAAGTGGTTCCGCCCATCAGGCTGGCCGTTTGCCCGAAGGTATTCGAGAATTCGCGGCTGGAATAGAACGACCACAGGGGCGAATAATCCAAGGCCCAATGACTGCCCGCTTGGAGCAGGACCCCTGCGGAAATAGTCTGGATGACGCTATGGACAGAATTGTTGGTGCCGGACTGGAGCCCGTCGGCGTACAGGAACTGGTAATAGGGATGCGGCCGCAAGGTGAGTGGTCCCCACTTCAGCGGCTCCGCCTCGGTCTGGGGCACGGTGGCGAAGACGTCCATTTCATTGGTTTGTTGCATGGCGGGCGGCGTCTCCGTGGGAGGTTGGGGTCCTGGCGCCAAGATGGACTGGGCCTGGGCCTGGCGATCCAACGCAAAGAAGCCCACGAGCAACGCCCGGATCAGGACGTGGGCGTTTTTGTCATTGAAAGGCGTAAGAACGTTTTTTTTGGATTTCATGATCTAGCGTTGCTCGGGCTGCTTTATATTCCAAATGGAGAACAAGGAAAGGTTAATGATGGACCAATTCGCCCACCGATACGGTCCAATGGCGCAGCGAATCCTCCAGGGCCTTTTCCACGGGCCGGATTCTCACACCGGTGGCCAGCAATTTTGAGACATCGAGGATGCAATTGGAACGCAGTGCCCTGGCGGCGTGAAGATAAAACTCCTCGTCATCCTTCCAAAATTGAAACCGGCGGTTCGGTTTGAGAATCCGCTGGATCATTTCGATGACCTGCCGTGTCGCCACCGCGCCGGGATTGGTGAGATTATAAATTCCAACCGGCGCCTGAATTTCCCAGAGGTCCAGACAGGCCCGGACAAAGTCTTCGAGGTGCGAGACCGAGTTCACGCCGTCGTAAACCCTGGCGTAGTTTTGCAATCGCCAGAGGAAATTCCCCGGCTCGCTCCGTTCGTTGAATGGCATTCCCGGACGCCAGATATAAACCTTGCCCAGCCCGCGAATGGCCTCTTCCGCCAGCACCTTGGTTCCGCTGTAAAAATTGCATGGCGTGTGGCGGAAGGCAAAGTTGGGTTCGTCCCATTCAGTATAGCCGCAAATTCCTTCCGGGTGCTCGGCAAACAACCGCCGCAGTTCCGCCCCCTCCACGTTCTGGGTCCGGCCGTTGAGAATCATTTTGGCCCCGCGATAAATGCAGCCGGAAGAGACATGCCCCCAGGCCGTATCGGTCATGGAGCAGACCCGGGCGACGGTCTGAGGCAGCAACGTGTTGGCAAACAACGTGTCTTCCCGGACGTCTTCGCACGCATCCACATTCGGCCGGCCACGGTACCCGGCCGCGTTGATGATGAACTGCGGCTTCACCCGCCGGACATAATCGAACAGGACGGTAAAATCCCCGTAATTGATCGCCTTGCGCGTGAGCGGGATGAAGCTGTGCCCGCGACGGCGCAATTCGGTCACGAAGGCCCGACCTACGTAACCGGTTGATCCGAGCAACAAGATCATGGCAAAACGCAGCCGCTCGGCTGCCATTCTTTGTAACGAGTCAGACTTTCCAAACCTGGCGGGGTTTCGCGTTCACCCCGGCCATGGCATTGCGGGCGTCCACAATGCACGACGACCATTCCCCGATGGAATCTCAGCCGTCACCGCTAGGCCTTCCACACCCGGCAGGAATCATGGCGAATCCCGGCCATCGCATTGCGCGTGTCAACGATGCATCGGGACCAATCCGCGAGTTCGCTATAATTTATGCAGCTATGCTTCGTCGCAATCAGAACCAGGTCATAGCTTTCAATTGTTCTGCGGTCCCAGGAAACGGATTTGACACCCGCCCACTGCGGGTGTTCCCGCGTGGGGCGGATGACCGGCACATAAGGATCATAGTAGGCCACCTGCGCGCCGCAATGCTTTAACATCTCCATCAACACATAGCTCGGCGATTCGCGCTCGTCATCCACATCGGCTTTGTAGGCCAGACCGACGATCAAGATTTTGCTGCCTTTGACGGATTTGCGGTCTTCGTTCAGGGCTTCCGCCGTGCGATGCACCACGTATTCGGGCATGGCCGTGTTCACTTCACCGGCCAGCTCGATGAACCGGGTGTTCTGGCCGTATTCGCGGGCTTTCCACGTGAGATAAAACGGATCAATCGGGATGCAATGTCCGCCGAGGCCGGGACCGGGATAAAACGGCATGAAACCGAACGGCTTGGTCTTGGCGGCGTTGATGACCTCCCACACGTCAATGTCCATGGCGCTGTAAACCATCTTCAATTCGTTCACCAGGGCGATGTTGACGCTGCGGAATGTGTTTTCGAGCAGCTTGGTCGCCTCGGCGGCGCGGCAGGAGGAGACGGGCACCAGCGTTTTGATCGCCTTTGAATATAGCGCCTTGGCTTTTTCCAGACACGCCGGCGTGTAGCCACCGACCACTTTGGGAATCACGGCCACTTTGCTGTCCGGGTTGCCGGGGTCTTCGCGTTCGGGCGAGAAGGCGAGGTGAAAGTCCACGCCAGCCTTCATCTTCGATCCGGATTCCAGCACGGCGCGCAAATCCTCGTCCGTGGTGCCGGGGTAGGTGGTGGATTCGAGCACGACGAGCGTGCCTTTCTGCAAGTGCGGCGCGATGGCCTTGCCGGTTTCGATGATGTAGGAGATGTCCGGTTCGCGATTCTTGTTCAGTGGCGTCGGCACGCAGATGATGACCGCTTCCACCTCCCGGATTTGGCTGAAATCCGTGGAGGCGGAAAACGTGCCCGCCTTGAGCATTTCCGCGATGGCGGAGGATTCGATGTGTTTGATGTAACTCTGCCCCCGGTTGAGTGATTCAACCTTTGCCTGGTCAATATCCAGTCCCAGGACGGTGACCCCCGAGCGCGCGAACTGAAGCGACAGGGGCAGACCGACGTAACCTAAACCAACGATTGCTGTTTTCATATTTGAGTATTAGTGCGGTGCATCGAATGATTGATATGTTTGGTTTGAGAAATCACACAGTGAAGCCAGGCAAAACGAAAATTTCCGCTGGATTTTGCGAACGATCGTGCCGGCTGTTGCCTGAAATTGACCAAAGATTGCACTCCCGGGATTGTCATTCCGTCGCAAGGCATCCGGTTTACTGGCTTCGCGCCAAAACAACGCGGAAACCCATCATTTCCGGGTACCAAGGATTGTCCGGAAGAAAGTCGTAACGCGCCGCAGAGCGGCACCAAATTGCATCGTCGTACCAACTGCCGCCACGGCCCACGCGACGTCCATCGGGATCTGAGGCCGGACCCTGAGGATCCGTGACGCTTCCTCCTGGATATACTTCAAAATAGTCCTGGCACCACTCCCAGAGATTCCCCTCCATGTCCGCCAAGCCCCACGGGTTGAGCGGTTTCTGCCCGACCGGATGCGTCTGGCCGTTGCTGTTCCCGTTATACCAGGCCTGGTTGACAAGGTTCGTGTAGCCCGGGTCATCGCCCCAATAAGTACGGGTGGTTGTCAGGGCGCGACAGGCATATTCCCATTCCGCGTTCGTGGGCAGACGATACCCCCAGTTCGCCGGCAGCCGTCCCGCGGTGCGTTCGCTTTGGGTCAAAAGACCGCAGTAGTTGGTGGCGTCACTCCACGCGACACTTTCCACGGGCAAATTCAAATCGCCTGTGAAAAAACTGGGGTTGGAGCCCACTGCGGTTACATACTCGCCCTGCGTGACCAAATGTTGCCCCATCCAGAAGCCGCGCGTGAGCGTAACCACCGTTTGAGGCCCTTCATAATAATCAAAGTGGTCCACCTCGCCGGTTGGGCTGCCCATGACGAAAGTGCCCGGCTTGATCCAAACCATCGTCAGACCGGGTGTTACGGCCGGCGGCGGCTGGGTGCCCCCCAAATCCACGTTGGTCAGGCCGGAACCATCTCCGCTGAACGTGCCGGCAAATGATCCCGCGAAAGCGTTCGTTGGATTATTGAACGCGACCGCATTCGGGTAGGTGCCCATCAGCCCATTCATTGGAAGGATTCCGCCAAGTTGGGCAATGTCGAGATTGGTTAGACCGGACCCATCGCCGCTGAATGTGCCGGCAAAGGTGTTGGTTGGGTTGTTGAAGGTGACGGCATTGGAATAGAGGCCGCTCAACTGGCTTGCGGGCAGCATGCCACTGAGGTTGCTCGCCGTGATGGCATAAGGCGTGGCGGTCAACTCCTGTCGCGGCGACAAAATCGTGTAGCTTTCGGCGCTGCCATTGGTGCGGACAGCGATCTCCAGCCAGCGGGGCTGCCCGTTGAAGACGTTGGCTCCGAAATCCAGCACGACGGTAAAAAGGCCATTGCTGACAGCCGTTGGGGAGTTGGTGAGCGTATCGGCGACCGCCATTCCACCGCTATCACTGCCGAAAAGTGCGAAGGTAAGATCGTAACTGCCATTGGCCGTCTGGCCGGCGTCGCTGAGATGTCCCTGATAAGTGAAAGCCGTGCCTTGAGCCAGCGCGGAAAGGGTGCCGGCAAAAAGGGTGCAGAAGACAATTCCGAGCGCAAACAATGGCATCAGAACTTTCCATCCAAGGCGGTTGTGGCCTTCGCCAGAAACGCTGGCGGCAACCGGCTTGCAATTGTCCAATGGGTTCTGCAAGCTGTGGTTTGGTTTCATTATGGTGTATTGGGTTAATTGGGTTAAAGTTAGTCGTTGCCGCGGCGTTCGGGCCATCCGGGGCAAGCCTTAAAGACCACTTGGGGTTTCACCGGGGACATTGTCAGGGTTTGGGCGGATCCGTGGACGGAGGCGGGTCTTGTTTTCGCAGCGGCCTGAGCCCCCGCAGGAATTCCTCCCGACTCGTCTCCAGCGTGAAGGGCACGGTGACGGTGGCCAGCGCCTTGACCCGCGGCGATCCGCAAAAGGTAAAAGGCGGAACGCTGTTGCCCACGACCGAACCGGCGCAGATGACCGAACCCTCGCCGATTTCCAAACTTTTACCGCCGGAGCAGGTAATCATCGTTCCCGCGCCGATCACTACGTTCTTTCCTATGACAACCCGGCCCGGCCCGCGGGTATGCGCCACGATCGTGGAGCGAAGTCCGATCAACGCGCCCTCGCGCAATTCGATGGCCTCCGGATGTTCGTTGTCGAGATAAACTTCGTCCCCGATGAAAACCCGATCGCCAACCTTCACGCCGCGCAGCCGGTGCAGGAATGGTCTCAAGCTGGTGGAGCCGGGCAGGAATCTGGCCATGAGGTGAAGCAGCCGGTTGGAAACCCGCCGTGGAAGCGCTCGAATCATGGACATTGTGGATGCCGGTTGGTTGGGTTGCCTGTTCACGGCTGAATGGTTCGCCGGGCAAACCCCAGCGTGCCGGTCGCCACCGTCGCGCCATCAACGGTCACCGTCCCTTCGACCAGTGCGAGGTCCTGAACGAACTTGAGCACCTTGACCGCGATCTCCATCCGATCACCTGGCGCGACCGGAACCAGAAATCTCATATTGTTGATGCTGCCGAGGACGAGAAACTCGCCCGGTTTCAAACCCGCGCCCGTCATCTTTGAAAATAAGATTGAGGCGGCCTGGCCGATGGCCTCGACGATGAGGGTGCCGGGCATGACGGCCTGGTCGGGGAAATGGCCGAGGAATTGGAATTCGTTTCCGGTCACATTCTTGATCGCCTGAATGCTCTTCCCGGGTTCGAGCGACACCACGCTGTCAATCATGAGCATCGGGAATCGCTGTTTCAGGAGTGATCGGACTTCCTCGAAATTCAAAAGCGGCTTGGGCATAATAATGGGGCTTCGGCAGAATTGGATTATCGTCTGTGTAGAATCATCGCGGTTGCGCGGGGCAGGAATCGGTTTGCGGCGGGCGCGTGCCCGGCGTCGGAAACGAGCCAGACAACGCGCAAGCCGGCGGTTTCCGCCATTTGCAGCGGCTGGCTCTCCTGGTTGTATTCATAGACATGGTCGCGCTGGGCGGATTCGATGGCAGTGCTGAAGAACACGAGCCCATCCTTCGAAACCATCCGGCCCACGGCGCTGAACAGGGGTTTGGGGTCGGGCAGATGTTCGGCAAGCATGGCGGAGATGATGCCGTGATAACCTTCGCCGGCGGTGGAGCCGTTGGTTTGCAGCGCATCCCGGGTCGCAAATTTGACCCTGCCGGAATGGCCCGAAACCTTCAGGAGCCGGTCGGCCACCGCGACGGCCGGCGGGCTGATGTCCACGCCCTCCACCTGAAGGTCCGGACGTTCTTCCGCAGCGAGCAGGCTCAACACACCGTGCCCGCAGGCCAGTTCCAGCACCCGCGCGTTTTGCGGCAGCTGGCGCAGGAAATTGTTCCGGAACAGGGCGAGGTGATTTACCATCGAGGGCCAGAAGGCGTAGATGAGAATGGCAGCCCACATGTACGGCACCATGTAGCCTTCGTCCTCGTAAACGCCTGACATGATCTCCGGCATGGCTTCGGGAGTGTACCGCCCGGCGCGCTCGTAAATCTGCTGGGCCTGGGCGACACCCAGACAATACTTTGCGTAGCCGCGGGCGGCATCGTCGAAGGCCGTTTCTCCATAGGCCTCCCCCGCCCATTTCGCCAGCGGGTTCAACAGCCAGGAAACCAGTTCCCGGTTGGCTTCGAAATTTGCACGGGCGCCGGAAGCAAACATCTTTGCTTTCCGATCCATCGCTTCCAAAAACGCTTCTGCTTGTTTCATATGATTTGTTTTTTCTCAGCGCTGCTGATTAATTCTGAGAAGGCACGTGCCGGACCACACGCACCATGGGCCGGATTAAATCCACTCCATCCCACGGCGAACCGAAAACGTGCATCCGACCCAGCTTAACGATCCGGTCCACGCCCCGGCGGCCGGCAGCCTGTGCCAGAGATTCCTCCTTCCCGGCATCCCCGATCGCCAGGCCCAGAGTCTGCACCGCGCCATCGAACTTGGAAATGACTTCCAGCAAATCCTCCACCATCAGCACGTTCAGCGTGCGGCCCTGCGTCGGCTTCGGGATGCCGTTTCCCTTGCCCACCAGGATCGTCCAGTCCGGCGCCGGGGGAAACCAGGCTTCGTGCGCGGTGTCTTCCAACAGCCACGAGGCGCGGGCCAGGCAGATGGCCGAGGTCAAGGCCGGATGAATTTCGCGGCGGGGATGCACGCGATTTTCCTCGGCGAAAGCGCGCCGCAGTTCCTCGACGAACCGGCCAATGTCGCCGCCGGAACCGCGTTCGAGAAACAGCGCCTGCGGCGAAGAGCAGGCTTGCTGGTCGAACTGCCAGACATCGCGCGCAAGGCGCTGGCACCAGGACGATCGCCCGGTTTCATCATTCCACACCGCAGCATCCATCGCGGCAACCGACAGCCGGGGTCCAAACACCGCCACCCGGGTCCAGTCCGGAAAAGGCAGGGCGCGGACCCGCGAAACCGCTTCTGCGCCGCCCCAGATCATGGCGCCATCAACGTTCTGCGCCATCGCAGTCTGGAGGTCGTCGCGGGAATGCTCGAAGGAAACCAGCTCAATCCGTTCGGTCAATACGCCGGCCTGATCCACGGCCTGCAGTTTCTCCATCAACTGCCGTGTGGCTTCCACGAGTCCGGTGGGCACGCGCACCAGGCAACCATTGCCGCCAAGCAACGCGCAGGTCATCGAAAGCACCGGCTGGATCTGGATGTTGCCGGCCGGCCAGTGGCCGACTGTTCCGAGTGGAAACACCTTCAACTTTGCCCGTCCATCGGATTGCCAACCCCCGTTCAATGAATTGCGCCCGAGTTCGCGCTCCAGGATCGGCTCGATCGTTCCCCGGCGCAGCCAGAGCCGGAGAAAAGCCGCTCCCGGCAGCGTCTCCATTCCCCTGCCCTGCAATGCGGCCGCCCACCGTTCAAACAACTCCAGCACCGTGCGGATCGAAAGCGCCTTCTCGAACGCAACCGCCCGGAGCCGCGCGGCGGTCCGCGCGATCTCCTCGGGTGAATTCACCGCCTGGATGAGATCACTCATGACTGACGCCTCCCGCCCCGGCCGGCCGGCTGCGAAGAATCTCAACATTGCCGCAGCCGCGCGTCTCGGCCTTCGGTGCGCGGCTCACAAACCGGAACGCGGTTCCGCGCCGGCCACACGGACAGCCATCGTGGCGGATCACCTCGCCGATGTCCTCGGTCAGCACGAGGAAGCCGGGGAAGCTGGCCGGCAGCGCGCTACAGACCTGCACCAATCCTTGTTGCCCGGCGTGAACGGGCTCGAGGGTGAGCGGATCGCGCACAATCACTTCGGCAAATGAGGGCACGTGCTTGTTGCCTTGCTCGCAGTCCGGATAAACCACGCCGACGTTTTCCACCATGCCGTAAAAATCAATCACACGATCGCTGGAACAACCGAAGACGGACGCCACGCCCGCTGCAAACGCATCCTTGGTGACCGACTGCTGCTGCAAACGTTTCCAGCCGCCGCTATGCAAAATCCGCACCTTGGGCATGTCCAGTCTGATGCCCTTCGCCTGAAGCGTTTTCACCAGATGATTCCAGAGGATGTAGGTGAATCCGTAAACCAGCACCTCGGTGTCCCTCCATCTGGCGGCGCACTCGATCAACTTCTCCTCGTCCAGCACCAGGTTGCCGGCTGCGTCATTGTTCAAACAGCACACGATCTCGGTGGCGAATGACCGGAGCCCCTGAATGGCGGCGCCGCGAGCGCCCAGTTCTTCGCTCCCCGACAATGTTGCCGGCGTGTCAATGACGAGGTAAGGCCGGCGGGCGGGGCCGATGAAATCCCGGATGATCGTTATCACACCTTTGGTCATCCTCCTGGCCGTCGCCGCATCCAGCACCACGCGACTCGGCACCTGGCCGGTGGTGGCGCTGGACGCTAGCGTCCGGGTGATCGCGCTCCGCTCCACCAAAACGAGGGGCGGATCAGCCTTGAAGACGCCTACCGGCAGGTAGGGCAGATCGGCAATGCGGCCGGCCTTGCGGTAATTGATGGGCCAGCGTTCGGCGAAATTGCGGTACTGCGGGCTGTGCTCGCTGGCGCAGTCAAGCACGTCTTTGAGCAGCGCGAGCAGGCCGGCCTCGTGTTGTTCGGCGCCGAGCTTGTAAGGCTCGCCGCCCAGCAACGCGCTAATGCGTTCCTCGAGTTCCTGCGGAGCGCTCATCGGATCGTTTTCAAAAGAAAGCGGGCGATTTTGCCGTTCGCCGTTTTGGGCAACTCCGGGACGAGCTTCACCGCCGCGCAGGTCCAGTGCGGCGGAAGCGAGCGCCGGACGCGCTCCGGCAAATCGGTGGCGCCGTTCTCGGGCACGATGAAAAGTTCGAGAGCCTCGCCAGCTTCCGGATGGGCCGCCGCTGCGGCGGCGCACTCGAACACGCCCGGCAACGCGCCCACCCTGCCCTCGACTTCCGCGAAGCTGACCCGGACGCCGCGGATTTTCATGAAGTCGCCTGTGCGACCCTTGATCCACAAATACCCGTCCTCGTCCCGCGATCCCAGGTCGCCAGTCTTGAGCCAGCCGTCGCAAAACTTGCGGGCGGTTTCCTCCGGATCCTCGAAATAGCCGCCGCAAATCGAGGGGCCCTTGACCCAAATCTCGCCGGTTTGTCCTCGGGGCACTTCCCGACCTGAGTTGTCCACGAGGCGCAGCGTCAGATTGTCGAGCAAAACGCCGACGCTGCCAGGCTTGTCCGCCAACCGCTCGGCGGGCAGACAACTAATGCGGGCCGTGGCCTCGGTCTGGCCGTACATCACGAAGAACTTCGCCGTGGGGACGATGTCGCGCACAGCCTGGATGCTCTGCGTGTTCAGCGCACCTCCAGCTTGCAGAAAATGCCGCAGACCCGGCAGCGGAATGGAGCGGATGCTCGAACGTCCCAGCAGTATCTTATAGACGGTCGGCACGCCGGCGAAAGTCGTGCAGGCGCAGGTGTTAATCGCGCACAGCACTTTGTCCGGGAACATAAAGCGCGAGTCAAACACTATCCCGCCACCCTGGTAGAGGTGCGTATGCACCACACTGGCGCCGAAGCAGTAACTGAGAGGCAGAATCAGCATCGCGGTTTCGTCAGTGCCCAAGGACTGGCTGCGGATAATTGCCTCGGTGTTGGCAATCAGGTTCGCATGCGTGACCTTCACCAGCCTCGGCACTCCGGTCGAGCCGGAGGTGGGCATCAGCGCTGCGAGATCATTGTCCGCGCGGGCGACAGGCGCCAGTGAATCAACGAGCCGCGCCGGCAGGACCCCCTTGAAATGCACCACCCCCACCTTCCCGGCCCAGGCACATTGAAATTCATCGCCCGTCCACACCGCTTGGGCGTGAGTCTTCAAACATAGCGATTCGCCGGAACTCTGAAAGACGCGGTCTTCGACCGGAATCGGCACCAGTCCGGCATACATGGCACCCAAATAAGCAACGGTGCTGCCCGGATTCAGACTGCAACTGATTAAAATGCGGTCGCCGGTCTGGAGGCCACCGGACAAAAAGCCAACCGCAGCGCCAACGATTCGTCCGGGCAACTCCTCCGCCGAAATGGCCAGGCCGGTGGCCGCATCAACCAGCCGTGAAGACGCCCCCAAACGCCGGACCAGACGGCCCGCGAAATTTGATTCAACTGACTCGCTCACGTTACTGTTTCGCCTGCTTGGATTTAACGATTTTTGCGATCTGGCGGACATTCTCCATTTCCATCACCTCATCCACGTCAAAGCTCAGGCCGAACACGCGTTCCAGACTGCTGACCAGGACGACATGCCCCATCGAATCCCACGCCGGAACATCACCCGGTTTGGTTTCGATGGATACTGACCCGGGGTCAACATCAAATGCCGCCTTGAACGCTTCTTGAATTTTTGCCAATAAAATCTGGTCTTCCATAAGGGTTTAAATTTGTTGTTTTGTCATTTTCTGCAATCGCGTGCAGCAACGGCAGGATTGAACATTCTTTGCTAATGCTCCATCTTTATTTTGCTTCAACACCAGGCTGAGATTCCCGCGCCACCGTCCACGACCAAAGTGTGGCCGTTTATCCCTGAAGCCGCCGATGAACACAAGAATTGAGCAGCCCAGGCAACTTCCTCCGCGGTGACCAGACGCCCCAAGGGGGACCGCCGGGCCGCATCCGCCAGTTTTGCCTCCCCGTCGAGAATCGTTTTCCAAGCTTCGGTGGCGACCGCGCCGGGCGCCAGAATATTAACCTTGATGCCGCGTGGTGCCAGTTCCACGGCAAGATGGCGGGCCAGCGATTCCAAGGCCCCTTTCGAGGCACCCACCACGGTGTAACCTGGCAATGCCCGCTGCGCGCCGGGAGAACTGACCGCAACCACACTTGAACCGTTGGTGAATCTCGGCAGGAGTATTTTCAACAGCTCGAAGAACGACCGCACATTGAGCTGGAGTGTCCAGTCCAGATGGCGTGAAGTCAGTTCTGAAAAGGGCCGGTGCACCCCCGTAGCCGCACAATGCAAAAGGCCCGATAGCGAGGCGCCGAACTTTTCCACGGTGACTTCAATCTGTCGCATTCCCTCCGGAGTGGCAAGGTCGGCACGGCATGGTTCAATCCGCAAATGCTCCTGCTCCGCCTGGGCTTTGAGTTCCCGGGCGGCGGCTTCATTTCGCAGATAGTTGGCGATCACCAATGCGCCCGCACGGGCAAACCGGAGGGAAATGGCCCTGCCGATGCCACGTGTGCCGCCGGTGACCAAGTAGGCTCCCGATACAGAAAAATCAAAATTCATCGTTTGCATTCTCCAAGTCCAGACCGTTCAGGTGCCTGCTCTAAATTTTACTTCCAAGGACGAAACGTTTTTTCCGCCCGCCGCCGCAATGGGGCAATGCGGTCACGAATTTCCATCATGAGCTTCCGCGCCACCGGCCAGCATTGCGTGCCGGATGATCTTACGCCCCGAAAATCAACCTGATTCATTGGCAGACTGCAAATGCCAAGCGCCTGTCCGGACGCAACCGGAACAGGTCCGATTATTTCGGGGCCGGTGACGCGAAGCAATTCCTCGCCGCGGCAATTGATTACGAGCGGCTCGCCGGGCCCTTCGCTTCCGACCCAAGGCCGGCTGATGAAGATTTCACTGACACCTTCAGGCACTACAATATGGACAGCACGCGAGTAAAGCTTCAAAAAAAGCGCGTTCTTCCGACGAAATTCCTTGTAGTTTGACCGGACCATGCCTTGTGGCGAAGCCCAGGTGGCTGTGGGAAGATTATTGATAACACCAGCGAATACAGACAGGAGGTCAAGCTGCCCTGCCGCATCTTGATGGTGACCGGCCAACACAATTGGCTGCCCCAAAAAAGCAGCCAATAATACTTCGGTTTTCCACTCGGCCGACATCCTGATTCTTGGAAGCACCGGGAATCCCCCGCCCAAGATTTCAGTCATATCCATGCCAACACCGGCCCGCCAGGCCTTTTGAGGGCTGTTTCGCACCAATAATTCCGTAGTAGCCAGGGCTGCTTCGTAGTTGAGCGCCAGCAGGGGCGCGAAAAACGCTTCACCAATCACACCGTGTGGGGCTTCCATGATCCTTGAAACAGCGACGCCGTGTCTTCGCTCGAGTCCCTCCATGCGTTGAAGCGCCTGCGCAGCGACCGCAAGAGGCGTCTTGCCATTTGTCCGCGCCACAAGCTCCTTGTAAGCGTGATTGTTGCCGTGGATCAGCAGGGAGAGGCGTGGATAGCACGAACGTAGAGTTGCCGCCACCTGACCATTGACCCACCAGGCATCCAGCGGGATTGTCGCCACCGAAACAAAATAGTTGTGTTTGGCGGAATGTGCTGCCAGTGCATGATAATTGAGGAATCCATACGAATGCCAATACAGGCTCGGGTCATCAAACACAAAACAGGCGCGCGGAGCCGGGCACTTCCAATCAATGTCCTTCACCGCTTGCCGGAGAAAATGCATCAGCGGGAGGAGCTGCATAAATCGGCGGCCATTCAAATGCTCGAAAAGATAGTCATCCTTGCCCAACGAAAGCGGCGGAACCCCCACCAACTGACAGACACCCAATCCTCTCGACCGGTTTACCCACACCGCGCCTGTGACTGTGGAGGCAAGAATTTGATCTCCGGCCTCACAGGGGATGGGACCACCACCGGTATCCTGCTTTTCTGTCAACACTTGATTGCGCAAGCACCCTTCAAGGTCCTGTGTCTCCCCGAAACGCACAGTCTGGTCTCCGCTGTCGCTGTTTATGTGTTCTTTGCCTTCCCGCATCATGACCATAGCCGGCAGTCCCTTGGCAGCGGCAGCAAGACCGTTGGCCAATTTCCCATCCAGGACGATCAGCGCGTCCAAAAGTTCATGACCCCGGCCATCCACCACGCGGAATTCAACCGGATACAGCCGGGCCAACGCGTCGAAGAGCAATCCAGGCGACTCGCCCTGCGGCACTCCTGACAAACCAACCAGCTTTTTGCGGATGCCGATAATGTTTTCTCCCATGGTCTTCAAAATTCTGAATTCGAATTATTAATGAACGTCAGAACCACTTTATAACAGAATGAGCCGTCACCGTCCAAACTATTTCCCGGACATAAAACGCCTCGCCACATTTTGCGCAACATTCCATCCCGCGCTGGGCATCAGGACGGGGAACGTGTCCCCGTCAACCCAGTGCTTGTCGCTTTGTGTTGGGAAACAGCCGGCACAGGTTGTCCGCCTTTTCCCCCGCCAACTGCTGGTTGAGTTGCATGAAGAGATTCGGCGAAGCAAAGTCGCCGTCCTGTTTGGAATTTCGTATTCGAGTATTAGATGGTCCCGAAACGTGTTCCACGTCAAATCAGAAATCAGCCGCTGGTCCTGTTGCCGAACAATTCCGGGAGCTTTACCCGGGAGCCGGCAGGAACTTGCGCCGGCTCCGGGAGCGAGTCCACTGTTCGAAAAGTCTCCGTCTTGTTCTTCCAGATGATATCAAGCTGGCAGCAAAAAACCTTCATGGAATTGGAAGCTTACACCACGGGGTTAAACCCATTATCAGCGTTTCGAGAATCAACCGCGTGCGGCTTTCGATCTGGCAAACGCTTCTCCTGACTGGTTTACCCCCCCCCGTTTGCCGTGAAAGGTTGTATCAGTCCATGCGAGTTGCACTAGTTCGCCCTTTTGCGCGGATCCCTGGGTATTTGCCCGGGGTCCAAATCCCGCCACATTGTTAACCAGTCGACATCCTTGGGCGAGGACCCGCCCGGGTTTACTAACACCCCGCTTAGCAGGGTGCTGAAAAAGCCATGCATTTGAAAATTGACCCTCAAATTCATTGGGAAATTCGCAAATTTTTTTGGTCAAAAAAGAGTTTTTCAGCAGCCTGTTAGAAACACCGTTCTGGTCACGGGTAACTGACACGGTAGAACCGGGGGGCAAAACTGCCAACAACTGTGTCTTCAAATTCAAACACTCCATTCGTCCCACCTGTCGCAGTCCCAATATTCTGCCAGTGTATCACATCAGACGACGCTTGAATGGTATAAGTGACATTCGCGCTTCCAGTCCCGGTAATGAACCCGTGATTCGTTTTAAGCAGCACAATGGATGTGATTGATATCTTCCCGGGGGCATCCAATCCATTCATATTCATTTGGATCTGGAATTGGCTCAAAGCCTGGTTGTAAATGCGGACTTCATCAATGCTTCCGGAGAAATACTCGCCCCAGATTGCGTTGCCACCAATGCGGAGCGGTTGCGGGGAAGTGAGAATACTGCCGGCAGCCGGTGTTTCAGACGCCTTTATCCCGTTTACGTATAGCTTGATAGTCGCACCGTCATAAGTTCCAGCCAAGTGAGTCCAAGTGTCGAGAGGAAGCGGTGATGGCCCCGTAACTCCCTGATTGTTAAGTGTCGTGGTGGACACACCGACATTAGGATAACCAGCGGGATCCATCGCAAGCATGTAGTCCAGATCATTAGTACTTTCTTTTAGAATGAAGGTGGCCCAAAATTCGGGCGCGCTTGTGGGATAAACCCAGGCCTCCAATGTCATTCCGTTGGTGAGATCAAGAGAGGGGGAGTCATTTGCCGTCACCCAGGCCGTGCCGCTGAACGAAAGGCAACTGCCATACTTTCCGGCTGTAGTCCAAACGGCATTGCTAATCGTCCCGGTATTATCATTCCACGTCGCGTCCGCCGTCGTCGTTCCGGTTCCCTCATTGAATCGGTAAATCGCGGCCCATTGATTGGTCGGAATCGGTGGTTGAGTGTTCACCTGATTCATGTTATTCAGAGTAACAGTCAAAAAATCCAAACCATTCATATTCATTTGGATCTGGCCCTGGCTCAAAGCCTGGTTGTAAATGCGGACATCATCAATACTTCCGGAGAAATACTCACCCCAGATTGCGTTACCACCAATGCGGAGCGGTTGCGGGGAAGTAAGAATACTGCCGGTAGCCGGTGTTTCAGCAACCGTTATCCCGTTTACATAGAGCTTGAGCGTCGTCCCGTCATAAGTTCCAGCTAGATGAGTCCAAGTGTTGGATGGAAGGGCTGATGGCCCCACAGCTTGTTGATAGTTACCGCTGGTGGTGGATATATTGATGACAGGATGACCTTCGAAGTCCGCTGCAAGCAAATAGCCGTAATTACCGCCATCACCACTACCGGGAATTTCCTTCATAATGAAGGTTCTCCAACTACTTATGGCTCCTGCAGGGCAAACCCAGGCCTCCAATGTCATTCCGTTGGTGAGATCAAGAGAGGGGGAGTCGTTTACCGTCACCCAAGCCGTGCCGTTGAAAGAAAGGCAACTGCCATATTTTCCGGCTGTAGTCCAAACGGCATTGCTAATTGTCCCAGTATTATCATTCCACGACGCGTCCGCCGTTGTCGTTCCGTTTCCCTCATCGAATCGGTAAATCGCGGCCAATTGATTGGTCGTAATCGGTGTCTGAGCGTTCAGTGCGATTGCAAAACCCAGGCAGCACACGATCAGGCCACACCACCTTATTACTGTAATCTGCTTCGTCATAAAAGCAGCGCACTTGAGCGGCAGCACACAAAAATAATGAAACTGCAATCCTGTTGAGTTGATTTTACATTTCTTCCTGGCTGTCATAATATTTTCTGCTTATTTGTTTACTATGTAGAAAGCGAAATGAGCGCGCCGCACTTCGGATGATAACCTTGCATTGACCTTACAGAGACTCATTACAACATTTTAATATTTTAACATCTTCCTATAAAAACGCAAGCAGAAAATCAAAGCTCATAGGTTCTTACAGAATTACGAACAAGATGATTAGCTCGGCCATATGTGATGCCTGTCATGGTGGTCGCAAGAACATACCCGCCAACCTGTTTTGCTCCCAGAAGAACATAGGGGTAGCCCAATCGCTCGCACCCCGAACCCGGGCATTTGCACCTCAACGGCCGCCGAAACCATACGCGCTCACGCCGACAATGATCACGTCACATTGTTTCATAACCAGTTCTAATGGATAACATTTAGTGCCTGCAGCAATATACCTCAACTACAGGTTATTTTCCGGACATAAAATGCCTCGGCATATTCTGCGCAACATTCCATCCCGCGCAATCGCATCAAAGCGAGGAAAGCGTCACCATCGAACCAGTGCTTGTTGCTTTGCGTCCGAAAATGCCGGCACAGATTGTCCGCTTTTTCCTTCGCCAACTGTTCGTTGAATTGCACAAAGAGATTCGGCGAATCGAGGTCTCCGTCATATTTTGGAATTTCATATTCCAGTATCAGATGATCCCGAAACGTGTTCCACGTTAAATCAGAAACCAGCCGGTGGTCCTGGTGACGATCATTCCGAAAGTGAGTGAAGACCAAGTCGGGCTTTACACGCGATTTCAGCGACTCGAAGAAGTCCTTGATCACGGCCCCCTCGAAAGGGAAATAGCCGTTTCGGAATTGCTTGATGATTACATGCGACTTGCCGGCATCCCGGAGGAATGCCCGCGCGCTGTTTTTCGCTTCGGCCTGCCGCTCACCCTCCGCAGTGAACACTACCCACCACACGGCAAGTCCGGGTCGTTCCCGGGTAAGCTTTCTAATTGTGGCACCACAACCAATCTCGATGTCATCGGAATGCGCACCGAGGCAGAGTAGCCTCTTGACTCCGTCCAATCGCAGGCTCGTCATGTTATTCCTTTAATGTTGGTGGTTCCAGACCGTCCAGGGCGCGTTGCCGCGGCTGAACATGTCTTCGAGATCCTGTTTCTCCTTGAATGTGTCCATGCATGCCCAGTAGCCCTCGTGGGGATAAGCCATCAGCTTTCCCTCGTTGATGAGCCTTTCAAACGGCTTTTCCACCAGATCTTCTCCCTCGTGCAAATAATCAAAGATCTCGTGCCGCAAGACGAAAAAACCGCCATTGATACGCGCGCTGGATCTACCAATATTTTCGATGCTTTTGACGACTCCCTTCGAATCAGTATTAATCAGATGGAAGCTGGCCCGGGGTTTGACGCTGACAAAACAAGCCACATTCCTGCCTCGCTTAAAGGATTGGATGACTTCAGGAAGTCGAACATCTGAAAGGCAGTCGCTGTAATTGGCCAGAAATATTTCCTCGCCTTTCAAATGCTTTTGCACCGCCTTCAAACGCTGCCCAATGTTCGAGATTAGGCCGGTGTCCACGAACGTGATGTTCCAATCCTGTATATCATTAGCCAGCAACTTCACGTTTTTGCCTCCCTTCGAAAAAACGAAATCGTTCGTCACGCATTCGTCGTATTCAAGGAAGTACTTCTTGATCGTATCGCCGTGATAGCCCAGGCACAAAATGAAATCCTTGTGCCCAAAGTGTGCGTAGTACTTCATCACATGCCAGAGTATCGGCCGGTAGCCGATCGGCACCATTGGCTTTGGAATCGCTTCGGAGTACTCCCGCATGCGCATGCCCAGACCACCGCAGAATAGAACAACTTTCATATTTCACTCCTTCTTTTTATTTTGATGAGATACCATGCTGTTTCATGGAGATTCTAAGTTCGACGGGCGTGCGCGCGCCTCAATAGTTCCTCAACGGTGCGTTTGGGATTAAGCAACAAATCAATGAACTTCAACAAAACGGCCCGAGTCAATTTGAGACGATCCAACGGATACCCCAGGCTAGTAAGCTTCTCCCCGTGATAACGCCAAAAATCTCGACCTCTCATGTTAACAACACCAACGGCCAGATATTTGTAATAGTAGTCCATGATTTCCGCCAACCGTCTCTTGGCTTCGGCTTCCGTCAAGTAAAAGGATCCATAGGCGAGCAGATCGCTGATAAAGGCCGGAGCGTATGCATTAAAAATCTCAGCAGCCGCAGATTGCCTATCGCCGTGGACACGCTCGTAGGACAGCACCTGGTGCACAAATCCGAAGTCGGCATCCCGGAGATATTTGAAGCACGCACTCGTATCCGCATGGGGTGATGAATTGGGGAAGAAGGCATTTTGCCCCTTGATGAGATCAGACCGAAATAAAATAGAGGTCGGGTCGCCAAAAACATACGGGCCGCCGAGCAGATGTGACCGACAGATCTCGCGACCAGAAACAACCGTACTCGGGTAAGGTATCTCAGACCATCTGACGCGCCATTGTCGCCCATTGGAACCGCCGCCGCTGAGTTGGTAGGAACCGACAATTCCCACCGACGGGTTGGCCTCGGCAACCCCAACCATCCGCGCGATGCATTCCGGAAACAGCCAGTCATCGGCACAAACCACCTTGCAATATTTGCTATCGGCAGCGATAAGGCGAAAAGCAATATTGTGGTTCTCAATCACTCCAACAAACTCACTGTTGCTGTGAACGCGGACACGACTGTCCTTGTTCGCGTAATTCAAGGCAATTTCTGCCGTTCGATCCTTGCTGCAGTTATTGACAATAATGTATTCAAAGTGTTTATAGGTTTGCCCCAGCACACTTTCAATGCACTCAGCCAGGAAGCCCTCGCCATTGTACACGGGCGTAATCACGCTAACCAGCGGTTCCTCGATCATATAAATGTTTTACCTCAATATTTGAGTGAAACGGACCGATCGCGCAAAGACATTCAGACGCGACTGGCGTTCGTCTTATCCTCATTGACGCGCTCCAGCCAGATTTCATGCCAGAAGTTGTATTCGTGCCTGGGCGAAAACATGCGCTGGTGACTGTAATTACCGCTGCAAGTCACACCCTCCAGAATGATGCATGTGTTCCGTGGTGTCATCATCTCACCCGTCTTTTCGTTGAGAAACTTCTCAATGCGCCGCAAAACCCGGAAAGGCCCCTTGCCACAATACTGCAACATTTCAACATCGAACCACAAACCGCGATTGCGAGATTTACTGTTCAAGGTTCGCATGATCTCGTCCTTGGATTTAACACGCACCAACTCGCCTAGCTGGAGGTTTAAATCGCATGATGGCGTTTTTTCGCCCGCCAGACCGCGAACGCGGGGAATGGTGGTGCGGAACCATCGCCTTAAGAATGAGTTTAGCATCGCCAATGCTCCGAATCGAATGAAATCAAAGAGGTTCACGTTGCCGGAAGTGAGATCCCTCACATAGAAGCGGGGATCAAATCGATTCCGCCTCCTGACCTCTGTCGTAGCCCTGAGCATCTCCGTGGCTTGGCACCGATAGCGCACAGGTTCTCCTTCGGCGGCAGCGCGCCTCGTCCCTCGAACAAGGCTGTCTGGATGAATGGCGCAACTGATCCCTTCACTTGACGGTTCGGATTCTGCGGCTGCGTTGCCAGGGCCCAATTGGCCTCTTGGAACCCGTTTCAGCCAGCCTTCTTTCCAAACCAGCAGACATCCAGCCTGACAGCCGCCATGCGATGCCCCATTGCAACGGAGCTCGTCGAGGAAAACCGCGTATGCCAGGCGGCGGATGGTGAAAAGTTCAATGGTATCAGAAATCTTGTGCGCTGATTTATAGACCCGGAATCGTTTTCCGCAATACTGCAACATCTCCGGCATGAACGGCAATCCGGCAACACACTGAATGTCGTCCAGGGTCGCCAGGATTTCTTCTGCGCTCCTGACCTCCACCCATTCTCCAACGCGGAGATTCAATGAATCATTCGCTTTTTTGAATTCCGATTTGCTCATACTTCTTAAAACCACCTGCAGTGGTTAAATCGTAAAACGCGGATGGCCATGCGCCACCAGTAACCCCGCTGATCGTTTGTCAACGCGAGCTATCGAGCGCTTTCTGGGCCGCCCGTTCGCCACTTTTGAACGCCTGGTCGGTCCAGGTGTATTCCCAATCGCCGTATCGTCCACAATAGGCAATTCCAATGTCGTTGAGGTATCCGTGGACGACCGAGAGTGCCGTGGCCCGATCGAGATCGAATATCACTTGTGCGTGGGGACACACCATCGCGCCTTTAAAGAGGATGGTGTCGTCCTCCCGGATCAATCCGCACCGACGAAGGTCCGCAATGACACGCTCGATGCATTCTTCCGGACCAACGGCCAAAGGGCGATATTTGGATGAATAATAAACCTCCGCCTGAATGCTGCCGCACCCCGGCGGAACGTTGTTGCGCGACATCAAGTGGGGAAAACTCAACCGGGTAAAAAAGAAATCGTCGTCATAAAAGTATGTAACCGTGTGCCCGGAAACATTCTCACGATTAATGCCGACGTTCACAAGAACGCAGGAGGTGCAGGCCAGCTTCCGCGCCGACTCCAGCACGTCCAGCGGCACTCCCTCAATCAACGGGATCAATTCCGTAAGCGGAAGAGACGAAACCAGACCATCGTAGTGCGCGGCAACGCCGTTGGCGAAGCGCACCTCCTTCTGTTTGGGATTGATCGCTACCACTTCGTGTCCGAGTTTGAGTGCGGTTTGGTCGAGAAACAATCTGAAATAGGCTACAAATCCGTTGCGCGAGGGATAGCGGAACTGTGTCACATAATGATAGTCGGGCGTCGAGGGCGTGAGGGCCCCCAAAAGCACTTCCTCGAGCTTTGGCTTGTACATTCGCGGTCCCAGCCAGTCCGTGCTCATGTTGTCGGCCGTCGTTGTATGGAATTTCTTCGTGTACTCCATCGGAAATGTTCGCGCAAATTCCTCTCCGTAGCTCGCGAAGAGCCAATCCTGATAGTTCCGGATTTTCGCCTCGCCGTTCTGCTGCGCCTTGATAAAGTCGCCAAGAATCTTGACCACCAAATCCGTCGGGAGGCCATGGAGGTTGCAGTGCGCTGGATGCTTGATCCAACGGCCTTTCCAGTGGTTGTTGACGCCGTACCGGACAGTTTCATACTGCTGGTTGACACTCTCGGCCAGCAAGTCCTGAATCCGTTTGTCATCCGTGAAGGAGACGTGCGGTCCCTCGTCGAAAGTAAACCCGCTGCCGAATTTCCAGGATGCCGTGTGCCCTCCATGATACGGATGTTTTTCATAGAGGGTCGCCCGTACTCCCTCGTTGTGGAGCCGGTGTGCGGCCCCGAATCCGGCCATCCCTGCACCCAAAACTACAATTTTTTCCATTTGTTTCTTTCCTCTTAAATCGGCTCTAATTTCAGGATCATCTCTGCTATGTGCCGGCAGCGCTCGTGAATTCCGTCCGATGTTCCTTGTACCATTCCACGGTGGTCCGGAGCCCGGCATCCAGGGAGATGGCCGGTTTCCACCCGATCTTCGAACAGGTATCCATGACATTGGCAATTCGCACGGGTTCCAAAGGGCGATCCTGAAGCGCGCCAAACGACACCGGCGGACCCGAGTCCACAATTCTCTCAAGGCGCTCCACGATTTCACGAATGGCAACCAGATTTCCCGAACCGATGTCGATGGTGGATCCTTCAATGCCTGGAGCGGCGGCCACGGAGAGGAATCCATCGATGACATCATCGACATAAATCCAATCCACCATTCTGGATCCGCTTGAGATTTTTGGGGCGCTGCCCTGTAAAAGCGACAGGGTGACATAAGGAATGAGCTTGCTCACGTCGCGCTGAGCAGGGCCGTAAACCATAAAAACGCGCGTCATAACAACCGGCAGTCCGTACAAGGCATGGAACATTCGCCCATAGGCGCTGCTCGCCCACTTCGCGGCAGCGTAGGGCGAGCTTGGGAACTTCTCCCCCTGTTCGTACACCGGCTCGGCAAGGGACCCGGTCAGCACCATGCGACGGCACCCGGTCTCTGCTCCTGCGGTGAGAAGATTAACCGTTGACTGCAAATTTGCGCGAAATGCAGGCAGGATGTGTTCGAGGTTCGGAGCGCCATACACGTGGCTTGCCAGATGGAAAACCGTATCGGGACTGATTTCCTTGAAAAGACACCGCACCACTTCGACGTCCCCCACGTCCCCCTGCCACCATCGTATGCCTTCTGACTCCGCCGCACGTGGTGTCCGGGAAACGCCGTGAATTTTCGCCCCGATCTGTTTCAGCCTCGCACACAGGTGAGATCCGATGAATCCGCTCGCGCCTGTGATCAGCACCTTCCGACCAAACAATATTTGGGGTTCTTTGTTTTTGCTATGATTCAAATGTACAATCCAATTATGGTCATGATACCAAAGGTCATGGACCTTACGAGACGTTTGCTTTCAAGAGGTCGTGCTTCAGCAGAAGTTCTGCCGCTTCTCTGACGACATCGAAGTTTAACCCGGACTTTTCCGCAATGTCCAACAGAGAATGCCGTCCATCCGATAAATTTAGCACCCACAACAAGGCCATCTCCATTATCCCCCCATCCTTCTTCTGCTCGGCGTACGACCGGTAGATGCCTCGTCGCCCGAGCTGCGGCTCACATTTGGGATTCTGATTGATGAACGTGCCATTACTGTCAACAATCGAGAGCGCTGCCAGGCATTTGTACAAGGAATCCGCCAAACAGTCCGGTTGAACGAAACTCAGGTTGTCGGCCGAGGTGTGGTATTCCGGGAAACGTCCATGCGGCGTGCGCGTCAGGCAGCCCACTGGAAGATCAAAACCCGGCGAACAGAACTGTCGCTCGTCATTCCCGTACGGAATGAAGTCGTTTACATTAAAATCCTTCCCCGAAAGCTTAAGTACCAGCATCATCGCCCTGTCGATCTCAGCATCTCCTCTCCGGCTTTTTTTGTACGTTGATTTACCCGCATCGCCAACGCAGGCCAGGACCAGTCCGTGCTTGATGCGCGGCACCGTGTCCTCGTTCTGCGAAAGCCAGGTGATTGCGCCAATTGTTGTCGGGATGAACAGGAACCGGTATGAGTACTTGAGCTCCAGCGTCAGCAAGCTTTTCGCAAGCATGGTTGCCACCGCTATCCCGGAGAGGTTGTCGTTGCAAAGCGCCGGGTGGCAGACGTGCGTTGAAATCAGGATCTCATCCGTAGTTCGTCCCTTGATCAGCAGCTCGCCGTATGTGAGATAGCCGTCTTCAAGAGAGGAGTCTATGACTATCTCATACGGGCCGGATGCCAACGTCAACATTTGGTTGTGGCTCATGCAGAAGCCCCAGCTCTCCTTGAAAAACGATGCCCGGTACGGAATCAGGTCCGGCTGGTCCGGCAATGTGAATAGATGCTCCTTCAATTGACTCAAGTCCATCGTCTCCCGGACGGGACTGCTGTAGCTGACCACGTGCAGGTTTGATTGTTTGAAATCAACCACCTTTTCTCCTCCAGGACTCTTTATATATGCGTCCCTGATGTTCCATTCCTTGGGAACAGTCCAGTCGAATACCTGTGTCCCCGACGCGACTTCGAGGATGGTCAAAGGGATATGCTCTTTGATGATCGCCAGGGTCTGCCGCACCCCGTCCCCCGTCATGCTTCTACAGAGGGGATACAATTTGGCGATGAGAGCATGCATCTCCCGCCCCATGCGCTCGCAATCGAGTGAACTTCGAAAATCGCCCATGTTTTGCATCAGAATACCCTCACTTCCGGAATTGGGACAACGAATTTCCCGCCCCAGCCTCGAATGTACGATAGTTGCATCATGATCTCATCCCTGACATTCCATGGAAGGATCAGGATGAAGTCCGGCCTGGTTTCCCTGATCCGATCCGGATGGTGAATTGGTATATGCGTGCCCGGAAGAAACTTCCCTTGTTTGTACGAATTGCGATCCACGGTGTAATCGAGGAAATCCGTACGTATGCCGCAGTAATTGAGCAGCGTGTTTCCTTTGCCCGGGGCTCCGTACCCGGCGATTGTTTTCCCCTGGCGCTTCGTTGCAATCAGAAACTCAAGAAGTTTCCTCTTTGTCTCCTTCACCTTGTCGGTGAAGTTGTAATAATGCTCAAGCCGTCTAAAACCATCCGACTTCTCCCTCGAACGCAACTCCATGACGCGGGTGCCTACAGACTTCGATGCATCCTCCGCATGGCATCCATAGATTCTCAGCGATCCTCCGTGCGTCGGTATCTCCTCAACATCGAAGAGCTTCAATCCATGCGCCGCGAAAATCTGCTCGACGGTAAGGAAGGAAAAATAGGAGAAGTGCTCGTGATAGATGGTGTCAAACTGGTTGCCCTCCATCAGCTGCATCAAGTGCGGAAATTCCATCGTCACCACGCCTTGGGGCTTCAAAAGGATTTTGATGCCGGCGACGAAATCATTGACGTCGGGCACCTGCGCCAGCACGTTGTTCCCAATCATGAGATCCGCATGTTTCCCTTGCTGCGCCAACTCGCGCCCCGTTACCCGGCCAAAAAACTTGACCAACGAGGAGACCCCCCTCTCTTCCGCAACCCGCGCAGTATTCGCCGCGGGTTCGATGCCAAGGCACGGAATACCCTTTCGCACAAAGTGCTGCAGGAGGTATCCGTCATTGCTGGCAAGCTCCACCACGTAGCTCCGTTTGTCGAGTGCCAGGCGGTTGACTATCATGTCGGTGTAGTTCTTTGCGTGTTCCACCCAACTGTCAGAATAAGAGGAGAAGTATGCATATTCGCTGAAGATATCTTCAGGACTCACGTATTCGTCCAACTGCACGAGGAAGCACTTCTCGCACACATAGGCGTGGAGCGGGTAGAACGGCTCCATCTGATTCAGTTTCTCGACGCTGATGTAGCTCTCGCACAAGGGCGACATTCCCAGATCAACAAATGTGTGCTGCAAAGGCGTGCCGCAAAACATGCAGCCGCTGTGGTTCAGTGATAGGCTCTCGCGCATTTGTGGACTCTTTTTTTATATTTTGGTTCTCGTAACCCCGGGCCTCGGGGCGGTGACCCAGCGCACGTCGTTGTTCAGCTTGCCCTCGTCCATCAGGGACTTGATTTGTTCGATGCGCTTGTATCTGGGCCCCTCAATCTCCTCGACCTTAAGCCCGATCCTTTTGTAGGCTTCGTAGAGCTGTTGTGCCCCTTTTCGCGCATTCCACTGGGGCTTGAACTGAGGCAGCACGCGCGAAATTTTGCTGAAGTCGGCCCGGTAGCAACGCAAATCAGGCCCTGCGTCCTTCGCGTACTCGATATGACATCCCGGCACCGTTTCCTGAACGATATCAGCGATTTCGCGGATGCGGTAATTCTCCTCTGACTGACCAACATTGAATGCCTGGTTATGGATTGCCTCCCGGGGCGCGGCCAGTGCTGCGATAAACGCACGGCTGATGTCTTCTATATGCACAATCGGACGCCACGGAGTTCCGTCGCTCTTTATAAAGACCCGCCCCGAAGTGAACGCCCAGGCAACGAGATTGTTCAGCACGATGTCGCAGCGGAGACGCGGCGACACGCCATAAGCCGTGGCGCAGCGGAGAAATGTCGGACTGAACTTGTCGCCGGCAAGCTTCGAAACGTCCTGCTCCACTCGAACCTTGGAAATACCATACGCCGTCACCGGATTGAGCGACGACTCCTCGTTCACGAGGTTGTCGCCGGCGGCGCCATAGTTGCTGCACGACGAAGCGAAGACAAATCGGCTCGTTCCGGCCGATTTTGACAACTCCGCGAGACGCACTGAGGCCGCGTGGTTGATCTGGTAGGTTAAACCCGGGTTCAGGTCGCCCAGTGGATCGTTCGAGAGAGCAGCCAGATGGATGACGGCATCGAATTCCAGAACATCAGCCAGCTCGATGTCGCGAAGATCTTTGCGTATGGTTGGAATCGTTTGAGTCCACTCTCCAAAAGAACACCGATGGTAAAGATCGCTGTCAAGCCCCACCACGTCGTGACCAGCATTGATCAATGCAGGAACCATGACCGACCCGATGTAGCCTCTACTGCCTGTTAAAAGGATTCGCATTTAATATTCTCCAAGTGATGATACTGAAATCGTGGCATTTCTCACGCCTGGACCAGCGAGCGCCTGGGTGGATTTCAGATGTTCGCTTCGACGTCGCCCTGAGGGTTTATCCCGAGTCCGCCTGGAACGATTCCGCGGTCGTCGAGTCACGTACCATCCGCGCGCGCTCTGAATTGGAGCCGCCTACGATCGACGCACCCACTGTTGCCTCCAAAGTGCGTCAATTCTCCTTGACGTGAAGGCCGGTAGGCGGAGCAGGCCTCTGGTTTGCGCCGTTAGTGATTCCGTCCGTTGCTGTAAAATTGCTGAATCCAAATCCCGCATCCTCAGAACTGGGTCCGTTGTGGTCGAAACCAATGCCGGGGGTTCCGGTCGTGTAGGTTGAATCGCTGGCCGTCAATACTATTGTTCCATTAACAAATACAGTGATATTACTTCCTACAATGGAGGCTTTGAGAGTGCTGCCGTTTGTGATGTTATACTGGCCGGAAACATTCGCCAGACTTGTAAAATTGCCAAAGGGTCCGTTCCATCTGGCTATGGAAATATAACGGTCTGAAGTGGTTCTCAACGAAAACATCACCTCATACCCTGTGCAGGAGTGCGCCGACAGCGAACTGCGAAGCCTTATTTCCGCTTCCGGGTAATCGCTTTCTACCACATTGCCCCTGAAAAGGGTGACCGTCACAGTTTGGTTGCTCTCCCAAGTCCCCGTGAGAAGTGCTGTGGAGTCATTATAACTAGGACCTGAGCCATTGTTCTGCCTGCCTTGAGCAACCCCACCGGCCGAAGCACAATTGCTCCAGTCAAGACCAACCACTCCACCGTCTATCCAATTTGCCCCTTCAGAAAGTGGATTCTCCGTAAGCGGGAAGGCAGTAGTGTATGTTCCCGCTATGGCGTCGCTGCCCACCCAGCAAAAAAGCTGCGTGCCGATCACTATAAACTGCAACAATTCTCTATATCTCATATAAGTGTTTAATGCTATTCTCCTGTTAAAGAAAGGCATGGTAAAACAAATTCGCACAAAAGCTCGCATAGTCAAGTATGGCCCTTGCTGCGGCTGATCTACCAGCCTAATGGCCTGAGTGCCATCTGCACCGACCGGTGGTGAAGTTTCTGGCTTAAATTGGGAACTACGTTGAAACAATAATAGCGCTGCGTCCAGTGCAACCAACGATGCACAAGTTTATCGAAACGGCTTCTCGGGTCGGCATAGTTTGTTTTGGGTTTGTCGGGATATAACCTGTCGTGCAGCCTGATCCAATCAATGTCCCAAATCGCCAAGCGTTTGAATCTCGCTGTCCCATGCTCATCGAAGAACTGGAGCACCTCTTTGTCCCAGCGATATTTCCCCTCGCTGGTCACGCTGGTCATATCAATCCCGCGTTGCACATAGCCCTGAATCCACTCCGCAGGGAGAGACTTAACCATGTTTTCAGGCACAAACAAATGCGTGTGGTAAAACCGGTACAAGTCAATCGGCCGCCTGTGAAGATTAAGATGCTCCCAACATTGATACCATCTGAGTCGGCTCTCACATCGGTTTCGATCCATCAGGCTGTAGTGCATTAGTTTGATCTCGTTTGGGTGCAGGATTCTGGCACCCGGCGGTATTGGCACCCGGGAACTGTGGATAACCTTGCCTCGGTGATCGCTTTCATCATCCAACAAGCCGAAAGGCATCTCCCTTAAAAGCAGGAAATAGCTTAATTCCTCGACATTGGTATAAACCATAGGCCACTGAAATGATATCACGGTACCCGGCGGTGCTTGGAGAATCGTCTGCCATTCGGGACTGGTCAGGATGTTGGCGGTGAGAAATTCATCCGCATCCAGCCCAAGTAGAAGCCGGGGTCCAGGAATTCGCCGCGCTTCGTCAATCAGCATTTGCTTCCTTTCCGGCTCATTAAACGTTTTCGCAGTGTTTTCCAGAAGCCTGACCTTGGGAAAGCGTTGCGCGATTTCCCTTGATCCATCCGTGGATTGCTGATCGGCAATGATGATGTGATCCGCCCAGAGACTGGCACATTTCAGAAACCGCTCAAGTATCCATGCCTCATTGAGCACAGGGGTCAAGCAAATAACCTTCGGTTTAGTCATAGTTAGACATCAAATACTCTGGGTTGGATCAGGTGCAATCGGGCCGTACCAAGGTACTAACCGATTAAACATCCGTAAAGGAAAGCCTCTTGACAGAATCGCAATCAACCTAACAAACCTCCAAACGACCCTCGAAAAGATGATTTTCGGAAGTTTTTGTGCCAGCGCAATTACCCGCAAGGAAAAGTGTGGGAATCGAACAAAATATACGTTACCCCCCGGAAACGTGACCAGTGGCAGGTAGTCATACTTTGCCATAAACTGATAAACTTCATCACAAACGCAATCTGTCACATGAAGACATATTTCCGGGCTGTGGTTCCGAAGCAATGTTTCAGCGGATTTCAAAACATCGATCAGATGACCTTCACCAGCGACTCTCAACAGGACAATTCTTTTCTCACCGTTCAAAATGTTGTCCAAACTCATAGGCTTTACGGGGAACGAGTCCTCTCCCAGACATACTCTGCTGACATACAAGCCATAAGCCTCATCAATGGATTGAGCCGGATTGAAAAATGCAGCATCCCGGCACGAAATGACTGCGTTGAGAATGCGGTAACGCGAGCTGTTTTGCTCACGCGCCGTTACGTTGTTCTGTAGAAACCGTATGAGTCTTTCATCAGCCTCTATCGACACCAGCCTTTCACATTTCGTTTCACAAAGGAAGTATACGGAGTGATTCCCGATATTTGCCCCAACATCGACATAGGTTCCACAAAGGCGGCGTTTCCTAATAAATTGCAACACTTCTAAATCAAAAAAAGTCTTTTCGCGAAGGATGAAAGAAAGGGGTTTGCAGTGCTTGTCTGGACCGATTAGGCAGTATTCCCGGTTGTCAAAGACGAAATCCGCCGGGAACGAATGCGCGACGGAATGTGGCCGAGCCACCGATTTCCTGAATTGCGCCGTGGAATCTCTCAGCTCCATGACTTTTCCGGCTAAAAGATTATAAGTTGTGGGGACTTGGGTCATGATTTTTGGGCTTAAGCGCGCAAGATATTTTTTGTAGGAGTAACTTGCCCAAAGATGGTGAGATACGGATTGGGGAAATTCCTCACAAGTTTCAAAAAGGCGCGTCAGTTCTTTGACTTGGAAACCTGCGGCAAAAAAAGTTGTATGTGGTTCGATATGCACCGCTGCTCGATCGCTCGCTTTAAGACTTCGCGCCAGCTTGAGCGGCAACCTTACGGAGTGCTCGTCCCAATATTTATCCAGGCCGGAACTCCTGAAACTCTTGTACCCGTCAAGCCACAACTGCAGAAAAGCTGACTGTCGTTCCGCCAAAATAGCAGCATTGCATAGTCCGTAGCTTTGGTCCTCGGTCTGATGCCCCAAGACGCACTGCTGATCCAGGAGGCGGTCGAAGGAGGCGCAGCAAATTGTGTCTAAATCCAAGTAAATTCCTCCCTGCTCGATAAGGGTTTGTAACCGAAAAACATCAGCCTGGTGTGCTGGATGGTTCAGCAAACGGCCGTAAATATGCGTCGGAGGTCGGACTTTAACGATTTCTACGGCGCTTTTCACGCTTTGCCACCACTCCCCACGAATCTCGGGAGCATTAGCCGCACGGTATAGAAAAATCTTGTCAGGAGTTAAATATTTCTGCGCAGATTTAACCGCCAAACACCCATAAAGCGGGAAGTCACTTGGATAGAAATATGCAAAATGAACGATTTTTGGAATCACGACACAAGCAGAATCTTCGTTTCTCCGTTTCACTTATAAGCCAGGCTCCAACTTAATTGCAGCAAGTTTGCGGCCTTTAAAACAAAACCGAGATTGCTCTGGCGGCATTCGTTCAGCGCTTCCGGGTAGGCGCGCGAATGTGAAATACAGTCATTTAGCTCGCGTTGCGTTAAACAAGCAGGGACAGAGTGTTTGAAGCCGCAGAACTTTTCCGACCACGGGACCACAACGACACGGCGCCCCAATAAGATTCCCCAATACGCAGCGTGATAGCTCGAGGCCAATAAAATCTCGCCCGAAGCGATAAAAGCCAATAGATCGGCAAAATTGTTGTTTAGATTTGACATGCGCGGAACTCCCCTTAGGCCGATCCTACAAACGTCGGGATGATCTACTACAACAAGCGGATGCCTTGGCGTTGTCTGCCGATGCTGATCAATTCCCTCATCCATACAACTGACACAAGGAACCCAATCGAACATAGTGCCATAATCACGAACCCCAACCAGATCGCATCTGTTCAGCCAAGCATCGCGTTTCACTGTACTGTCACAACCCCGCCTAATTAACCTGACCCTGTATCTGCGTCTTCCAAAAAGCCAATCCAGGCACAGCCGACAGCGTGTCGCAACTGATGGCGCGAAACAAATAGTCTCCTCATAGAAATGATTATTTAAACCTGTCCCCCACACTATAACTTTGCCATGGAAATTATCTCGAATATGTGTAAGAGCCGGCATAAACCATTTGTCTTGCAGCAGACCTCCTCCTCCAACGATAACCGCATCATATTTCGACCAGTCATTAATGTTGCCAGCCTCTAACACATCTATTGACTCCTGTTCAGCACCAAATCTGAAGTAAAGATGGGGAGATGATTTCATGTCTCCAATGTTTCGAGCATCCTTCCGATAAATGTGCAATAGACGCATAGACCCCTAAACAACAGGCCTTCTGTCTCCAGTCATGGACCGAATGGAATATATTAGGTATCGAAGCTTGTCAGTGTGCAGAACCGTCCATTCCAAGCCCAGTTCGCTAAACAGCGTTTCTAGCTCGGCTTTCGTTAAATGGTTGACCCAGTTATTTCCAAGCCGGGCGAATTTTGAGTCCCCTGCCAACAAGGGATTGTAAGACATTAAGATTGTGCGGCCCAACAGCGAAACTCTTTCCAGAAACTCTTTGGGCTTGTGAATGTATTCAAAAACACCGCTGCAAACCACATAATCAAATGATCCCTCAAGATCAGGGTAAATGCCGGAGTTTAGATCGCAGAAAATGACGTCCGGAGAACTTTTTATGATGTCGCAAGGCTGATATTTACACCCCGGCCGCAGATGTTTCCGCAATGTCTGTGCTCCGCAACCAATATCCAGCACCAGGCTGTCTTCTGGTATAAATGCCGCAATGATCTCATTGCGCTCATCCCATGGCGGGGGACCTGCATAGGCGACTTTTTCCCAGCGTTTGACATGAGTGCGAACAAGAAGGGTAAAACTCGCCGAGGCACAAAGCTCAAACCAATTGATCATCGCTTTTATCTTTGAACTAATTTTGTTGAGAATGTTTCTTCTAAATTTACACATGGAAGTTCGTGATGATCACCCAAGACAATTCAGTGAACGCCAGGCCAAAGTCGTCGGAGCCTTCGCCCATCTGTCCATGTGTTGACTCGTGCTTCATCGCTGTATCACAAATTGAGTTTCCAAACAGGCACTCAGAGCGCTTGTTCAGTCCCGGATCATTGCCATACCCGCTGGCAACTACCCGAGATTATACTTACTCCACCAGACGAAATGTTTGAGATGCAGTAAACCGCAAAAGGTTGTACCCAGCCGGTCAGGATATTCGTCGAAGCCCATTGCTCTGGGGTGGCTACTTGAATCCGAGTAATCCATTTCTGGGCACTGTCTTTGCCAATATAAAGCGCCGCCGCCGCCCCAGAGCCCAACTCAACGGAGGCGACCAGCGTCAGGCGGCTGTTAACGTTTGTATAAAGTCGGTTCAGGACAAGGTCACTGTTGTCAATCGTAAAGGGAGCTATGTTCGTCTGAATATAGACAGGAACATTTGTGATTAAGAGCATATTGGGTGAAAGAATGATTTGTGTGACACCCGGCGGCGAACCGATTCCGCCACCAGTTCCAAGCAGCAATCGGGACGATGCGTCAAGACAGAAATCATTAACAGCAGCTTGATCGAGATAGTCTCCTGAGCTGGTAGCTACGCCGATGTATGCGTAAACTGTGGAGTCCTGGTGAATCAACTGATTGTTAAACATGATGCCCGGGTCTGTTGTGGACGTAATATAGACCGGAACAGGCTGATCTTGACCGTTGACGTGCAATTGAGCTTCCGGAGTGGTCGTATTAATGCCGACATTACCGCCAGTCTCTTGAAGGACAAGGGGACGAATTTGTCCGTTTCCGTTTGCAAAACTCGAAACAGACGAGTAAGAAGACGCGTACTTTTCCAAATGCAGCCATTCGCCATTGATGGCATTATTGGTCGTCACATCAGTGTCACAAATATCTATCCATGCGTTGTTTGGCCCGCCTTTGGGAATGATGTCTAAAGCAAAGTCTCCGCTCAGCGATGGTTGAACGAATGCAACAGAGTTATCAAACCACCAGCCATTTCCCAATGAGTAATACCAGACGGCGTTTGGATGATAAATGGAAACAGCACCCGTCGAAGCGAAAGCCTTTATGTTGCCGGTAAAAGTGTTGGTTCCAGTAAACGTCTGGGTTCCATTTAACAATGGAATATTCGTGCTCAACCGCGCATCCAACACGGTGCCGGAGTTTAACTGAGAAGCATCAAGATTGGTCAAGCCGGAACCGTTGCCGTAAATATTGCTGGCCGTGACTGTCCCAGTGAAGGCGGGACTGGAGTCCAGCTGAACGACGGTCACTGGTAAATTTGTCGGAGACAGCACTCCTGAAACCGAACCGACGCTGAGCGCATGTATTGCATAAGGAGAAGAACCCAGTGATTGACGGGGGGAAAGAAGAATGAAGCCATTTGTGTTGCCTGTTTTTTGCACGCCGATTTCAAGCCAATAACTCGTGCCATCAAAAACCGGTCCAAAATCCAGAACGGTGGTGAACAGTCCATTCGAGACTTCCACACTGCTATTGGTAAGGATTGTTCCTACTGGAGTGCCGCCCACATTTGTTGGGTAAAGGCTGAAACTAAAATCGTAATAACCGTCCGCCGATTTAGCCCCATCGTTCAATTGCCCCTGGTAGTTAAATGCCGTAGTTTGGGCGGACGAGTTCACCCGGCCTGCCAGCAAACTGAGCGATCCGACCAGTAACAGCCACAATATGCTTTTCATATCAAATCGACTTCGGCGTATTGGATTACATTGTATCAAGCAATTTATTCCCTGCATAGCAGAAACATTGTGTACGCGAGTTAAAGACAGCGGCAATTCAACGACGATAATCTGGTGCAAACCCCGATGTTAAGGCGGTGGGCGACACCAATTGGATTTCCCATGACAAATGAGGACATACCAGTCCCGGACGATTATCCCCGCGTGTGACGAGACCGCCACCCGGCACAATCAAAAAGCAAACAGCATTTTCAAAGTAAAAGTTTGGCGCCGTGGGCGTGTCCGAACCAACCGTAATGGAATAATGTCCGTGGTTGAGCAACCCCGAAGGAATCGTACAACTGCTGATGTAAATGCCGGGGCGATGTGACCGTTCATCATCTCTCCCCTCATCCGCATCCGCGTCGGTGGCATTAAAAACAATGGTGCCGTCAGCGCCGTGCAAGTGGAAGCCGACGCGCAACCCGCGCGCCGGTTTCAAGACACGGTAGGTAATTTCAACTTTAAGAGTGGTGGTGTTGATGAACGTTGGCCCCAAACTGCCATCCGGCGCTTTGACGGTTAAGGCGAGCAAAGTCGCGGTGTCGTTGCCGGCAGGCGGTTTGGCAGGGCTCGGAATGAATTGCGCTTTGTCACCGGTGTCAGATTGAAGATACCTGGCCACAATGGAAACTGTATTGCCGTTGGCAACGATAGCGCCTTTATCCAGCAGCACGCCTGTTTGACACAGGCGACTCACGGCAGCCATGTTATGGCTGACGAAAAGAACTGTTCGGCCTTCTTTTGCCGCAACGTCCTGCATTTTGCCCAAACACTTTTTTTGGAACTCGACATCTCCCACGGCCAGCACTTCGTCCACAATCAGGATTTCCGGTTCCAGATGCGCAGCCACGGCGAAGGCCAGTCGCACATACATTCCGCTCGAGTAGCGCTTCACCGGCGTGTCGAGGAATTTCTCCACTTCGCTAAAGGCGACGATCTCATCGAATTTCCTTTTTATCTCCACCCGGCTCATTCCCAGGATGGCACCATTGAGAAAGATATTCTCGCGCCCGGTCAGTTCCTGATGAAATCCTGTTCCCACCTCCAGCAGGCTGGCCACCCGTCCTCGAGTGCGAATGCGGCCCGTCGTCGGCTCGGTGATCCGGCTGAGAATCTTGAGGAGCGTGCTCTTGCCGGCACCGTTTCGACCAATGATCCCGAGGACTTCACCCTGCTTGACTTCGAACGAGATATCTTTGAGCGCCCAGAACTCCTCCTTCTCCGTGCTCCATTCCTTTTTTTTTGCCTTCAGCCATTTGAATGGATTCTTTGCGGCCCGTTCGATGACATGGCGTAATCCCTCTCCCCGGGCCTGTTGATGGCCTATGATATAGCGCTTCGAGAGGTTCTCAACGGTGATGACCGGGGCGCTCATAGAGGAAAGCCGGGAGCCGTTTCGATTTTTGAGGGCGTCCGCCGGTTTGAAAAGGTCCCCGCTGATGGCTCCGCCTCGCTGCCATATTCCAAAATCCTGAAATCTAAATTGTTATTCATTCACACTCTTTTGCTGCCACGTTCACGCTTCCGGCTCCTGTCTCAAATCACGTCCGCAAATGTGCGTTCCATCCTGCGGAAATGCCACATGCCACTGACGAGGAGCAGGATGACGCCAATCATGGAAGCAATCAACCCCGGCCAAAAAAGCGTGTTCAGGCCGCCCAGGATGCACCAGCGGAACCCATCAATTACCCCCACAATCGGGTTCAACGAATAGAGCAGACGATAGTGGTCGCCATATCGATCCGATACGATACTGCTCAAAAACCCCACGGGCGAGATATATAACCCAAACTGCACGATAAACGGCACGATGAACCGGAAATCACGGTATTCCACCATCAACGCCGCGATCCACAAGCCTACCCCGAAGGATGCAGCAAAAGCCAGCAGTACAAACAATGGTAGAAACAAGATGTTCAGTGACGGCGCAAAGTGATACCAGATCATCAACAGCACCAGGAATGCCGCCGAAATGATAAAATCCACGAAACTGGTGATGACGCTGCTGGCGGGAATCACGAGCCGCGGAAAATACACCTTCGAAATCAGGTTTGAGTTGGTAACCAGGCTGTTGCCGCTCTCGGAGAGCGCGGTCGAGAAAAACTGCCAGGGCAACATGCCGCAGAAGACGAGGATTGGGTACGGCACGCCGCCTGAAGGCATCTTGCCCAACTTCCCAAATACGACACTGAGGACAACCATCGTAAGGAAGGGGCGGATTACCGACCACGCCACACCTGCCACCGTTTGCTTGTATCGGATGAGGAGGTCACGCCACGCCAGAAAGTAAAAGAGCTCCCTGTACCTCCAGAGATCGCGCCAATATTGGCGTTGGGTTCGGCCGGCTTCGATAATCAATTCATCCATAAATGCTTCCCGCCAGTACGTGGGCAGAACCGCACAGATTCATTACGAGACTCGAGTTTGGCCGTCGTTCGCTAACAGGCCGGTCAATTCTCGACGTCGTCCTTAGGGCGTATGTCGGTTGCCCCCGGGCAGGATTCAGCTTTTGTCGAATCAACACACCCATCGTCCCCCCCAGTTGAATAGTGACGTCGCGTTTCACGTTGGATATTTCCGCCGCATTCTCCAGCGGATGAATGGAGGGAAGACGGTTCCCGTGCAAGCGAGGAGGGCGCTCCTGCTGTCCGGATGATGCACCAATGCTTCCAGCGCGAGCCGCCGGGTCGCCCAATTGCGTCCATCCAAAGCCGCAAATTCCATTTCTTTGCGCAGCCAATAGGCATACATTCGGCTAAACTGCCTCTGCACCAGTGCGGATTCGCCAAAAGCAAGCACCCGAGCGTTCGCCAGTGCAATGCACATGGCTCTGGCCAGTTCGCGGTGATATTCCAGACTCCCGGGGCGCGACAGCTTCACGGAATCCAACGCTGTCTCTCTGAACAACAATACCCTCTTTGTCAGAGCGAAGTGCCCCACAAACGACAACCGGAACAGCAGGTCGTTATCCTCGGCCAAAGCCAAAGTGTTGTTGAAGCCTCCGAGCGCCAGCAACGCATCCCGTCGGACGAGCCACGAGGATAGCATAATATGGTGTCCGCCCGGCCGCGAGACAAGTTCAGCCGGGCGATCGCAAATCCAAGGCTCTTCAAAAGCAAGCGCGTCAAACCCGGTGCAGGAATCGCCCGGCTCTCTGCTACGCCAGTTTGTTGCTGAGAGAACAACCCTTTCGTCGCTGGTTAATGCCACCTGGTATTCCAGTTTTTCGGGCAACCATTCGTCGTCGCTGTCAAGGAACGCTATGAACTTGCCTCGCGCAGCGCGGATTCCAGCATTCCTCGCAGCCGAGGGACCTTGGTTCACCTGCCGTATGACCTGAATACGTTCGCCAAAGCTTGCCAGCCGATCGCATGTGCCATCGGTTGAGCCATCATCCACCACGATCAACTCTCGATTGCTGTAGATCTGCCCCAGAACACTGTCAATCGCGCGCCCCACACAGTGCGCCCGATTGAACACAGGCAGTACGACCGATATGTAAGGCTTCATGCGTCTGGACGGCTGACTAAGCGGAACGTGCCCCCGGAGTCCGGGCCAGTGCGCTGTTTCCGGACGGCTCCACCAAAGCGTCTGGACTTTGCCAGAATGATAAAGCTGCCGCTCAGTGGCCGGTTCCACAATCCCCACAGCTTCCTCTGAATGGCAACCTGGATCGAAGGCTCCGAAAACACCGTATCAAGGCGACGAAGCATTTCGGCAAACGCGGCCGCCGGCGTCCGAACGCCAGAGCCAACCACTCGACAGTCATCTTTATTTATCTGCGACGGCATATTCTCGATTGTTTCGTAATAATCCGATTTCTGTCTCCCCAGATTCTTGAACGGCGGAGGCAGCTTCGAACCGTTTTCAATCCCGAGGGGGCTTTGCTTCGGTTATCGGTTGCTTGACAGCATCTTGAATGCCTCGGGAGACATGCGCTCTCCGGAAAACAGGTGTCTTGCCCGGTGATGCGGCCTTTAATTTGAGCCGGCGGGATAGAAAAAGAATCTGGCATAAACGTAGGCAATCGCCTCTCCCACGACGTCGCGCACACCCTCGCTCGAACGCCACCAATGCCGTGGGTCATACGCGTCGTCTGGCACCGCAATCACACCCACCGCGACTTTGCTGCCAAAGGCCTCCTGGAAGAGCAAACGTGTCCTGCGCGCGTGGGGCCCCATGGTGACGATGTCAATTCCCGTGACGGTTATGTGGTGATCGCGAAACCAATCCTGGATCGCAAGGGCGGAATGATAAGTCCGGTCCACATGGTCGTTCCAGCAGGGAACCGGCCGCACCAAATCCTTCGACATGCCGTCCTTCTCCAGTCTTTCGGCGCCCCAATCGGCGAAATTGGCGTTGCCCCCAAAGTCCGACTTGTCTAAAATTGCACAACCACTTGTCAGGATCATTGCATAGCCACCCTTTTTGAACTCCTGGATCGCCTGCTCGAAGCCGTTGTTGTGGATCCAGCCCTCCACCACAAGATATTCGCCGGAAACGCGATGGGTTACCGCCAGCCAGGGATAAATGAAGTAATGGATTGCAAAAAGCGCTCCAACCAGGGCCACCAGCACCAGAATTTTCCCGCGGACAGACAGTTGCCAGCTTTCTTTGCGTATCAAAATCCCTGCAAGTGCATGCCTACGATTTACCGAATACAAACCGCCGCCGGCCGGGGTTTGCAGGCAAGCCATTGCAACCAACTGGCTGCTGACTTTAGAATCCGGCTTCCGGGGACACATAGCAACTTGGACGGCACAGGTATTTGAGGCCATTTGAACGTGGTTTGATTGAAATCCAAAGAGACATATGCCTACGACACCCACCCTCAACTGGCGCGGTCGGACACGCATTCGCTCCATTCGAAGCGACTCCCCAAACGCGTCCCCGACAAGTCAACGAAACACCAACAGGCGCCTTGACGAGCGATGAAAACACCGGTCCTCAACAACATCGAAGTTGCGCCGGATCATCCTGAGAATCCCTGCGTAGCGCAAAGGTTGCGCAATCGTCACAATTATCCAGCCATCCCGAGTTAAATCCTGGGAGCATCTTTTCAGGAGGGACTCGCGATATAGAGGATTGATATAATACAAGGCCTCAGAAAATAGGATGACGTTGTATTTCGCTGAACGGCGGTAACTCACAATGTCACAAACTTCGAAGCGAATCCTCTCAGTTTCTCGCATTTTTGCCCGAGAAATCGCCTCGTGTGAAAGATCAATCCCCTGGAACGATTCAAAGGATTCTGGGGCCAGCTTCGTCGCAATGGAACCGGTGCCGCAGCCAAGCATGAGGATTTTCCCCTTGGCGGCGTATTTCTCCACAACCGACGCCAGCTCTGAGGAGTTGTCTGTTTCGAAGTTCCAGTCTCCGCTGGCATATTTTTGGTCAAAGCTGGCGGCGCGCAGCCGCGAGCCGCCAAATCTGGTCGCAACATAATGAATCCCAGGGAAACCCAATAGAGATCTGAGCCAAGAAGTTGCGTTTCTATTGCCCTGGTCTTGGCTGGCTTCAGCGGGCGTGTGCTTCATATCATCCGATGTTTGAAGATCGTATCTATCACTTCCTGATGAGTTTCACAGCACGCGATGTTCCTGGCGCGCAACAGCGCCTTCCTCCCATAGAAAAACTTCTCCACAAAACCGCGAGCGTTCAACTTGGCCAGAATGCGGTTATGCCCAAGCAGGCAGCTCATGTAATCATGTTTGCCTTTTTCGCAAAACTTGAGCCAATTGTCCTCGACGTAATCATCGTTCTGCAGAGCGCCGGTCTTCTCCTCAAGCCGCCGGAGGAATTGTGCCTCCTGTTCCCGGCCCATCCTGCGGGCGCCGGGCACCGGGTCGGATTGGACAAACGGTATGAGCTCCATCTTCGAGCTGGCGTCCTCGGCTATGAACAGCTTCACCAGGAAACCTTCGTGAAACGTTTTGAGATTGCGGTAGATGCCTTCGTCCATGACCAGCGCGCCTTGTCCATAGACAATATGGCCACCGTAATACTGCTCATAACCGCCCAAGCAATGGGAATGTTGCACGATCACGGCATTGGCGCCCATCTCGATCATGAACCGGCAGGTGTCTCTCAATCGGGGACTGGGAACATGGAATTCGTCTCCCCCATGAAGCAGGACTATCAGGTAATCATACTCGTCTTCGTGTTGTTTGATATTCCTGACATAATCAATCAGGTCGAGCGGATTCGCACCCCACGACTTTTTCGTGGCGATCGAAAACTCATGTTCGGCCAGTGCCAGGATGCCCACCCGAACGCCGTGAAGGTCCTGGACGAGGATCCGCCGGGCGGCATCGAGGTTCTCGCCCGCGCCAACCGTGGGGATATTGGCCGAGGCGCAGACTTTCAGGGTGTTCTTTAACCCTGCCGGCCCGTGGTCCATGATGTGGTTGTTGGCCAATGCCAACAAATCAATCCCAGCTTGCTTGATCCCATTGATACACTCGCTCGGTTCGCCAAAACTCGGACCGGTTTTCAAAATGGGCGTCGCCTGATCGACCAGCGGGCATTCTAGATTTGCCACGACCAGATCAGCGACTTCAAATTCCGGTAATAGTTCATGGAAGAGACTAACCGCATCACCGGCCTTGAAATATGATTGATTGCCGCCAATGGGACAAATATCTGCTCCAACAATAATCCTTCGCATACTAAATATCTCTCTACTCAGATTTGATAATGAACATGGCTCCGTCATACCGCGAGGCAGCCACAGTCCTAACTGGATCGTTGGCGCTGCGGATTGTTCGTCTTAAGCCCGCACAGAAGCGATTTCAGTATTCCTTTTTTATCCGATTTGATGGGGATTTCTTTCCCGATTTTGAGTATGTTATAGTTGCTCTTATGCTCCATTTCCAAAAACCCCATGGACTGCGGACCCGGCTTGTAAATCCGGAAGGTTCTCATGATTCCCAGAGTCGCGGCACTTTCAAGAGGTCCGCACCAACTCGTATCCCGATTGAGGAAGTGAGTCTGGCTCGCGAAGCACGCCATCTGGGACTCGGTAAGGAAATAGCAGCCCGAATGTGGATTCAACGGACGTACAAAGTGAACTTCAGCACCAAGATAGGGCGCTCTTAACTCGGGAAGCACTGAAATATCCTGAAAGGGTGCGGTTGAAGCCGGGGGGAGGTTGCCGTCAATGTAAAGTTTTGGCACCTTGAAGTCTAGGGTGCCGATCTCGAACCTATTCGGCTGTAGCAGGCACTCGTCCGTAAACGTTTGATTGAACCAGACGAGTTTCTGGAAAAAGTGTGGGTCATGAATGATCAGGTCGTCTTCCATAAAGCAATAATAGTCATAACTTCCCAGCGCATTGCGAAGTTCACTTTGGCATTTGAATTCCAACATCATGGATTCCACGTCGAAAGAAACGTGGCGGTATGAGGTCGCTGGCAGCGCAAGCTGGGCGACTAAGTGGCGCTTACGTGAAGTGCAGAGTCTTATGTCGAGTTCATGGCATGCCCCGGAATTGACAGGTACCGCACACCAGCGAGCAATATCAAGTTGATATTGTTGCCGCCCGAATAGCCGGTGCAAAGCAGTGATGCTAGACCGGCAAGCCTCAAGCCGTGGGAGAGCATTCGGAGAAGTGGACATGTACTTCCCATCACCCTTGGCGTCGAAATAGTGGGCTATCGCAACAAGAATTTTCATCTCAGCTTGGCTTTGGCATTTCAGGGCAGAAGTTGCTTTTGGGCTCACTTGCTGCCAGGATCGTTACGGACGCGGTGTGGACCGTCGTCCTCGCACTGGAGCAGGCGTAATAACTCGGTGTTCAAGGTCTTTGCTGTGGCGGATAACGAGAAGGTTTTGATGAATTCCAAATTGGGTTGGAACCGCGTTAATCCCGAGACGTGGTCGTTCCAGAGTTCAAGCAGGGCGCTGGCGATGCCATCAATGTCAGAATTCGCCTTTACGATTCCCAAGCCCGATCGCCGCAAAACTGCTGCCGCCTCGGTTTCGCGCATTAGCCCGAGGATCGGCTTTCCGTGAGCAAGGTACTGAAATATCTTTCCTGGAACTTGCATATCATACTGCGGATCATCAAATTTTATCGCCACCAACACATCTGCCCGGTCCATTTCGCGATCACATTCGCTTTGCGGCATCTGAGGCAGAAGTTCGACCGCCGCGCCCAATCCCATAGCCCTTGACTGAGTCAACGCTTCATCGCCTCCCGGCCCGGCACCAATCAAACGCAATAGCAATTTCCCTCGGACTGAAGATTGCCGCTCGAATGCTTTGGCTATGCCTTGGATCAGCGTGTTTGCATTGCGGCCACCTCCGCCATAAAGGAGGCCCGCGTGTAATAGCACCATGCGATCTGGCGTGGCCTTCACTTGTGGGGGCCGCAACTGAGCATGATCATCGTACGTCAAATAAACCGTTCTAAGCCTGTCTCGCACGTTAGGAAATGAGGTTTCGACTTGCTTACTGATTCCTTGTGTGGTCGTAATGATGAGTGAAGCCTTATTAAGGCATGATCTCCATAAGTCTCGCTGTTCTTTCGTCAATTGTGGCCTGCCCGGGTGGGGCACAGGGTCCTGAATCTCCACCACGTAAGGACAAATAAGAAGTTCGCTCAATCTTTGCACGGCAATCGGTGCTGCTAGAAAGCCAACCGTGACCACCCAAATGACATCCGGCTTTGAAACCGTAGAGCCCTCCCGTACGAACCGGATTATACGTTCCACCTCCACATCCATGAGCTCCCTATCCTCAGACCCACGGAACCGGCGCAACCACAATCGAAATAAGAGACGCAGGCCCTTGCGATTGAACAGCGCAGGATACAGGCCGTTGAATGCTGCCGTCACGACCCGGCCTGGAAAGGCATCCACGACCGGTTTCAACTGAGCCTCGTTCGGTTGCTTGCAGCGCAGCAGTTCAACTTTCCAGCCGAGTTCTGAAAGGCCGCGCGCCACGTGCAAAATGCGCGGCGTGGCCCCGACCCAGCCGGTGCCGAAAGCGTAGGGATAAACAATCAACAAGCGTTTGTCGCTCATGTATCGATGCCTTGTTTCCAAGGGTTAGCAAGCCAGGATTTCCTCACGGACCACGCCCAAAAACTGATGCCCGAATTTCAAATCTGGCTCCAGGTAATTCCCTTCTGCCCACTCATTCCACGATTTCACAAATACAATCCGATTTTCTGCCGGCAGCGTTTCTGCCCGATGCAACACCGTCCGCAAATGCCGGCGGAACAGTTCAGGGCGGGATCCGTTCAGAATCAGCGCCCTGCGGCCGGAGCGCGGGGAGTTGTCCCAGTTCGATATTGCGCAAGGATAAGTGATCTTTTGAGGCGGAGAATCTTCTGTAAAAAAGAGCATTGCATCTTCGTATTGAAACACGTAGCTGGGTTGATCCCGCCAGATGCGAATCCGATTGGAGCATTTTTTTCTGAATGCATAACCCGCCGCGGCCATTTTGGTGAAGAAGTCTCCGTCGCCCTCGTCAAGTGTCCCGTTTCGAAGCCGGGCCATACCGATTTGAAATTTCGACTTGGTGATTATGCGGGCGGGATTGCAGATGGTCACAGCGTCGAAGCCCGCCTGTTGCGGATTATAGTCGGGAAAAACCTTCAGCAGATGCGCAACGAAGTGAATCCCGGGCAGGCCGTTCTTTTTGGCAAGATTTTGCCATCGCTCGATAAATACTGCTGCGGCCGGCAGCCTCTGCGGAGCGTATATGGCGAAGAGCGGCCGATTGTGGACCCGTATATAGCGCTTGTTGTGGAACGCCGGCAGCAAATCGTAGAAATGGCGCTCATGATCCTCCGCACCGGGATAGGTCTGCTCAATCAGTATTCGATGTGGGGCTCCGTGCCAGACTCCCGACCAGGTTTCATTGGCCCAACAGAGGCAGAATGGAAAATCGGGCTCGCCGGATTTCAAGACTTCGTTAAACGGCCTCTCGAGCAAACGTTTCCCGGCAAACCAATAGTGGTAATAGCAGAAGCCTTGGATTCCGGCGTTGCGGGCCAGCGCCGCTTGCGCGGCCCGCGTCTCGGGCACGCGCAGATCGTAAAAACCAAGGTCGGCCGGGACGTGAGGCTGGTAGTGGCCCGGGAAAAGCGGTTTCGCCTTGGCCACATTCGTCCACTCAGTAAAGCCAGCGCCCCACCACGCGTCGTTTTCCGGGATGGGATGAAATTGCGGAAGGTAGAAGGCGATCACCCGGGCCTTTGGCTTAAGCGCTCCTTCATCGGTAGCCGCTGGTGTTTTCTCTGTCATGTTGTACTAGACCGAAATGGATTTCTATCTTACGAAGTCACCGGGGGCGCCCCTTTAATTATCTTTCGCTTTAACACGCTTTGGCGCAATACAGGGTCAACCAGAAAGAATACCGCCACAGTCGCCGAAAGCAAAGTCACCGGCAGAGCGAGGAGCAACCGCAAGTTGGATGGAAGGATCAGTGCTGTTCCGGCCAATCCAAATGCCATTAATATGGCTTTGTAGGCATTGGCTGTCACTCCCTGAGGAAGATCCTGGCGAAGATACCAGAAAGCCCATAGCGCGGTGATGAGATATGCAAAAGCTGCCGAAAAGGACAACGCTGAGGCGCCGAACCGGGCCACGAAAAGTGCGGATCCGGTCAGGAAAAGAATTCCCCAGACGAGATTATAATAGAGCCCGATCCACATCTTGCCTTTTGCCTGGATTGCCGGTCCGCACGTGGCACCGATGCATTGGATGAGCGCGCCGAGCAGGACACCGATCACCACCGGGACGCCCTCGGCAAAACCCTTGCCGTACAGCTTCAGGAGCCATTCGGAGGTAAACATCAGCGCGGCACAAAACGGGAATGCCACCAGAACCGCGATGGTCTGGGAGATGCGAAAGGTCTTGTGATAATTATCCGTCGCTTTGCCTGAATTCAAGCTCGATGAAAAAATCGGCAGCGCGACGCTGGCGAAGATGTTCGGGAGCAACAGCAGCAGGTTTTGCCATTGGCGGGCGGCATTGTACACGCCCATTTCGCCGTAACCATGCGGTTGATTTACAAGAAGCACATTGGCTGTCCACGCGATTGGAGAATACACAACACCAGTCAGCACGGCAGGAATGGAAAATCGCCAAAGCAGGAGGCGTTCTTGAAAGCAGCCGCGGTACGACAAAGGTATTCCATGTTCGTGTGCTTCCTTGCGCAGGGCGAGCAAATTCAGGACGCAGTTGGCGCCACTGCTTGCCACCAGGGCCCAGGTGGCACCAAGAATTCCCCCGAAGTAAACTCCGGCCACCATCAAGGGGAAATTGATCAGGCCGCCGAAAAGTGTGATGCGCGCGCGCACCTTGAACGCTTCGAAGCCAGACAACACGCCTACTTGGGCGCCGTTGACCGCGGCAAACAACAGGAGCAATGACCCGATGCGCAAGAGGGGCATCAGTTGCGGCGCATGCAACGTCTTCCCCGCCAGCCAGGGCGCCAGCAATGCCAGAGCAACAGCCATGATTGCGCCCGTCATCCAGCTTACCAAGCTGCACAGTCCGATAATCCGGCCGCTACGGTGCGGATCGCTCCGCCGCAATTCCGCCACGTATTTTGTGGCGGTGACGCCCAATCCGAATCCGCCCACGATGCCGAACATTTCGATCGTGATCTGGATGATCCCGAGCTGCCCATAACCTTGCTTGCCGAGCACGCGGGCCACGATGATTGAAGAAAGCAGCCCAAGGGCACGGGCAAGAACGGTGCCTGTCAACGACCAAAAGGCGCCCCGGACCAAACGAGACCCGACATGCGAACTGTCGAGGCGCCGCCGGTATCCCCGCACGAAGGCGGGAGTGAAACAATCCAGCGTTTGCTTCAATGTGAATACAGTCATGGGCTTTCGTTTGTGGGCGACCGGGGTCGCAAGAGGAGTTCCTAAACCTAGCGGCTTTTGATCGAAGGCTGGAAAGCTCCGATGGTATATCTCTGATCCGGCAGGCGCGGTGCGCCGTCGAAATCGTTCGTGACCGAAGGCAGCGTCGCCCCAGCGCCGATTAACGGCGATTCGGGCAGGGGATGGAGGTCTGGCACTTGGCCGGTCCGATAAGGCAAGGCGCGGACGAGCTTGGGATTCCCGCCATTCACCCAACCGTTGTTTCGTGGCATGTTCTTGCGCGCCCAGCCGGTTCCTGTCACAAAATTGTTCCTTAAAACCATGTTGGTCAGCGTTGGGTCGACAGCGCACCAACCCTCATTGGGGCTCGAAGGGTTGTTTCCGACAAGAATAAATGCGTTATTGATCACTTCTGCGCCGTCTGCCCGCCCATAAATGCTGTTGTTGAAGTTGATGATGAAGCCCTCGGGCGAGTTGGTCATGCAGTTATAAAACGTGTTATTGTAAAATTTCATGTTTAAAAAGTCCACATCAAGCTTGCTGGCAACGTTGATGAACAGATTATTCCGGAAAGTCCAATCTCGGCAGTCATCGAGAAAATGGTCTTTGTATTTCCTTTGCAAACTTCCGAGCTGGCAGTTGCAGTTTATGATGAGGTTTTGCTCGATCAAATATCCGCGCGAGGCGAGGCCATTGTCAGCGAAACTCTGGAACACGTCCGGGTGCGCGCCCCCTTCGCCGGTGTCATTCATATTGGTAATGATATTGCCGCGGATAACGTTGGAAATCCCCCAAAGATAGAAGGCCGCTTCCACATTTGGGCAGTCCCGAATCACATTCGCTTCAAATAGAATGTGGGTGCCGTTGATTCCCACTGCCTGCACTTGGCCCACATTTTCGATTATATTCCCGCGGATGACCGTGTCGTGCGGCATGCCGATGTTGAACGGAGAACCTGCTTTCCCGCCATCTATGCCGAGGCCCCACATGTTGGGCAGGTTCGCATGAACCGTGTTTGAAATGATTAGGCACCCGCTGCCACTGCAACCGAGAATGGGCCAATAGGCCTCAAAAAAATTGGAGCCGCAGTAAAAGCCCTGCCAACAAATGAAGTCTTTCGAAATCCCTACATTTTTAACACTGGCGCACCCGCCCCCGTCAAAAGTGATGAGATTGTTCGTTTGGCCGTCGCGGGCGTCCACTTTGACGTTTTCGTTGTAATGCCCGGAGAGGACCCGCACCGTGTCACCCGGTTGTACGCGTGACACGGCGTAGTTGATTGTTTGCCAGGGTTGCTTGTCAGTACCCCACGAACCGTTATTGCCGTTCGTTGCCACGTAGTAAGTGGTCGCGTGGCATTTGAGAATTGCGCCGGCCAGAGCGGCTACCAAGGACAAATCTTTTCGGAAATGCTTCATCGGAAAAATTGGAGTGAATGGACTGTGTTGAGTTCGCCTCACGGTCATTGGGGTGGTTTCATTATGTTCAGGTTTCGAGCCCGAGAAACTGCGCGCAACTTTGTACGATCCGCTTCGAGGCAAAGCCGTCCCCGTACGGATTGTTGAGCCTGCTGCGGCGACCGTATTCCGTTGGATCATCAAAGAGCAACAGTGATTCTTCGACAATCTTTGCCGGATTAGTGCCGACAAGCCTGCAGGTTCCTGCTTCCACACCTTCTGGACGCTCAGTGGTCTCTCTCATCACCAGCACCGGTTTGCCCAAGCTGGGAGCTTCCTCCTGGACCCCCCCGGAGTCGCTAAGGATGAAGTAGGCTTTGGACATGAGCCAAACGAATTCCGCGTAACTTACCGGCGGAATTAACTGAATCCGCGGATGATTCCCCAATAACTCGCTGACCGGAGCCTGAACGTTGGGGTTGAGATGGACCGGGTAAATGACGCCCACTTCAGGCCGAGTATCAACCAGTGTTCGGATCGCGGAGCAGATATTCCTGAATCCAACTCCGAAGGACTCACGCCGATGACCGGTTACAAGAATGAATTTGGGGGTGTGATTTCCAGCAAGGGCCAATCCAGTTCCGCTTAAAAAGTTCCTGGCGAAAGCCAAATTGATTCCCAAGTCATCGGCCATGTCATGTGTATTGACACCTCCCGAGGCCAACTTATCCCTCATCCAGAGCAAAGCATCAATCACCGTATTGCCTGTGACAAAGATTCGCTCGCTGGAGACTCCCTCCTGCAATAGATTTTGCTTTGATTTTGCGGTCGGAGCAAAATGCAGAGTGGTTAATCGGGAGGTAAGAACCCGATTGGCTTCTTCTGGCCACGGAGATTGCAGATTCCCAGTCCGCAAGCCCGCTTCCACGTGGCCCAAGGCAGTCTGGTGATAGAATGCGGCCAGCGCAGCACAAAAGACCGTCGTGGTATCTCCCTGCACGAGAATTAAGTCGGGTCTTTCACCGGCAAAATAAGCATCTAGTGCTGCAAGTGTACGCGAAGTCAACTGGCTTAAAGTTTGTCCAGGCTGCATCAGATTCAAATCGGTGTCGGCCTCGATGGAAAACGTTTCCAGCACCTGGTCAAGCATCTGACGGTGTTGTGCCGTCACACAAACCCGGCAACAGATGCGCGAGTCTTTTCGCAGTTTCAGGATGACCGGCGCAAGCTTAATGGCTTCCGGTCGAGTCCCCATAACCACTGAAATTTTTGGCAAGGTTTCCTTGGCGCTCATCTCTCAAAATATTGCCACAGTTTGCTCCAGTTTCCAGCACTATGCGGCTGGAATTTCACCGATAACCATCAATCATTAGTTCGGAGTAGTAGATCGAATAGCACGAAGAAATTCATCCTGATTGTCCAACCCTGGGGAGTTCACCCTCCATCAGATGCTGTGCGTTCAAATGTACGAGCCCAAGCTGGCGGGTTTCTGTATCTCCACGAGTCAGACAGTGTTTGCGTCATTTGGCTGGTGTTATCTGAGACTGACTTCAATACGAGGTCAAGCAACAGAAATTGAGCATCGTCAGATGTAAATAAGCTTGAGGCCCAGCCGCTGTGGCCGAATCCCGGATCCGCGGCACAATATTCGCGGCGAAGCATTGAAATAGCTCCGTAGGCTCGTCATGGCACGTGCATGGTTTTTCATTATTGTGTTTTAATAACGCGAAAACCGGAAGGAGGCATTAACACGGCTGTGCCACTTTGCGGGGCTTGGTTGCCTAATGATAGCAGACCCTTAACTGCTGTTGGACTAAGTGTGCGGTTGTAAATGCGAATATCATCCAGCTTCCCTATCATAAAGCCATCGTTCGGATAGGCGTCGTCACCCCATTGCGGCGTTCCGTCATGCGACATGGCACCGATACAAAGCCAACGTTGCCTGCCACAACCGTAAACGTGCAGGTAAGGCAGGTTCAACGCGTTGGTATAAAAAGGTTGGCCATCATAATAACCAATAATCTGGTTCGACGGACAGTTAACTGTGACCGTGTAAAGATGCCAGTTTGTAGTGCCGTAATTATAAGGAGCGGAACCTTGGTCTTTGATTACGTCATCGGGAAAATTGATTACGTTGCTGATCCCACCCGAACCTGGATAGACGACAAACGAAAGCATGGTGGCATAGTTTCTGCCTAGCATCCACGAGTTCGCGGAATTTCCGGTGGCGTAAGTTTGATTGAAACCGTTATCGAGTAGTCGAATGGCATAATCCACATTTGGGTTGAACCAAGCCCAAACGCTGATGGTGCCGTTGGTTAGATATTCAAACCCGTTGAGGTTCGTTACCGCGATATAAGTGGATAGAGTGTAAGTTTGACCGGGGTCATTGGTCATCACACCATTGGATGTCCACAAACCAGCGAACGAACCAGGAAATATTCCCATAGTTTGGGTGATCCAATTAGTTACCGACTGGCCGGGTGGAACGACGTTCATGCTCCATCCATCATTGGTGTTGCCGGTCACATCCAAAACCTTGCCTCGGCTGAAATTTTCGTTGAAATCGAGGTGTAGTTTGAGCGACGGATCGTACTCGAAACAACCAATATCCGACGCGCTTCCAAGTGGCCGCGCTGTGCCTTCGATGTCGCTGCTGAGAAGATTTGTCCCGGCATCAATCAACGGACTGCCAAGCATCGGCCTATAAGCGCCGATCGGAGTGTACGCTGAATTTGTTGCGTATGGAGTCCATGACTGACCTATAACCAGTTTTGGATCTTGGCCGCTGTTGATAGCATAATTAGACGGCCATCCTAAAACCGAGTGATAGTTTGTGCTTGGATAATTTGTGGTCAAATAGGCCGGCGTCACATTCTGCCATCCGCCGCTGCCATTGGTTGACACCACATAGTTGTTGTAGATTTTCGTGTCGATGTTCGATGGATAACCCGGTCCACCGGGAAAGTTGTTGTCAATTTGTAAAGTAATCGCGCCACAATTGATGAACAGGTTGTTTATCACTGCGCCACCCGTCGCTGTGCCCGGATACGGTCCGGGGTCGGTTCTCGACCAATTCGTGAAGGAGTAGAACTGGTAGGAAATCCCCTGCGAGCAATTGATGAACGTGTTGTTTATAAATTGAACCCCCGGTATATCAACACTTGCTCCGGCATTTGGGTCGCTAAAGTCCTTATAAATGTTGTTTCGGAATATGATGTTCCCGAAAGGAAGTGGCGCTGTGACTCCGGCCACGGGGTAATACTCCAACTGGCATATACCGCCTTCGCAGTGTTCAATGTAATTGTCTTCCACAATCATGTCATGGACTTCGATGTTATGGTCAAGCTGGCCACTGCCCCCGTCGTAAGAGCCGAAGGTCTGAAAGAAGTCGGGGTGGTTTCCAACTCCAGGCACATAAATCAGGTTGCGGCAAACGTTGCCACGAAATACGTTATGCGCCCCGAACGCATAGAAGAAATCAGACCCAAGCCCATAATTCAGATAGCAGTTAACCACCAGGTTGCTCAAGCCGCAGACATTGATAAAATGGTCGTCCGCTGTTCTCGAAGTGGGCGTAGAACCAAATCCTGAAATTGTGACGTTACTGACGATGCAAAAAGTCGGCCCGTTGCTTGCCCACGAAACATTGTCCGGGCTATTATATTGGCCATTGAAACGAATTCCACCAGTTCCCATTTCGTTGCTGAACAGGCCGCAGTTCTGAACCACTGCTCCGAACATCGGACCTGATACCGGGGCATCAAGCTCGATGGCGTCATAATCCGGCATGTTCCAAGAAGGGCTGTCATTCCCTGCGCCGGAGATGATGAATCCGTCCCAAACCGTATAATTGTTCTGAAATCTTATGCCATACACGTTAGTCACCGTGCCGTAGGCAGCCTTCATCACAATTAGGTTTGTCGGCGTTCCGTTGTTGACGGTAGCATCAAATCCGTTAGATCTCATATAGATGCCGGGCTGGACCAGCGTCGTGTCCCCGGCCACCATTGTATTCCATGCTTGCTGCTGCGTCAGCCACGGCTGGGAAAGGCTTCCAGGATTACTGTCGCTGCCTGTTGGAGCCACGTAGTAGGTGGCCGCTCGACTGACATTGAACAGGATGGAAAGGCATGCCACCATGGCACACAAAGGCGAATACTTAGGCAAATACATCATAATCATGTGGCCGGCATGCCACGTCTCGAAGAAAAGCGTCGCTAAATTCTCGATTTGAGACGATCGAAGTCTCAATTTTAGCTATCGCAGAACCTAACGTAAGCACGCTCACATGTTCTCTGCACAAGCAGCCGCTGTGCCACGGTCCCAGAAGAAGACCTCTGCGAAAGTTCGTTTGGATTGTTTCACTTGATGCCATTGCCGTTCGTTTAAGGTTTGCGGGGAACCCCCCAAAAAAACATGAATGGTGGCGAGGCTGAAGGGTGTCAAAAAACCATACTCTGCAACCCTCAGCTCAACCTGAATTTCTGACAGCCAGCAACCTCAGCCAAACGGCTCCTGCCTGCCATCCATTGCGCGCCATCACGACTCGTGTGGACCCTGTGCTGCCAAAAATGTTCGCCGCCGTTCGACGAGATGCATGCCGACGGGAGATCGCCTTCGTTTCGCAGGACCAAGCGCCTGAGGTCCGGACCCTGATAGGAATCAGCCTCGCGGGTAAACCGCGTGGCGTATCCAGGAACCGAAGCGTCCTTTGATCCCGCGCTGTGCCCGCCTCGACAACCGGCGGACCAAAACGGTCAAATTGCACAGCGTTTCGTTGTGCCGAGACCCACCATTGATGATCCATGCCAGCATAAGGATCCAGCGGTTGCTTTGGTAGCAGCCTGCAACCGCAACGAGCCAGACCCAATTGAATGCACATGTCTTGTTTCAGAATATCCACACCAGCATTAATCCAACATTCCGCTCACGGGAGAATGCGAACCCGATAAAAGCGCGATGGTTGACCGACCAACGAATCGATAACGCTGTTCGTGGCTCCATTGCCCTGAATCGGAAGACCGAGGGAACCCCAGTTGTTCGTGCCCAGATCAGTCTCGAATTCGACTTGATAAACATTGTTTGATGAGGTGGCCCAGTTGAGGCTAACAGATTGTGGCTTGATAGGCTGAAGAGTCAGATTTCGCGCAAATGAGTTGCCTTGGTATAAGTCATACACCTCCGCTGCTGAGAGAGTGCGGTTGTAGATCCGAAGGTCGTCCATTTTGCCCACGAAAAAACCAGCATTGGGATAGGCGTCATCACCCCATTGCGGTGTCCCGTCATGTCCCATTGCTCCAACGCACAACCATGGCAGGTTGATGTCGCCGTAAACTTTGATCCACGGCAGGTCAATTGTGTTGGTCATACACGGCTGGCCATCATAGTAGGCGATCGCAATATTGTTTGGGCAGTCGATTGTGATAGAATAAAGGTGAAATTTTGTAGTCGCCAGAATCGGAGTGTAACCGCCCGGTTGGATGGTGTCATCTGGCCAGTTGACAACATCTCGCTTGTATAGACTGTTCGGGTAAGTAACAAAGTTCAAATAGGAGCTGCTGTCCCGGTTCAATGTCCACGAATTCGAGGCGGCGGTGGGGTCCGCAGCATACTCGTCAGGATAGCCAGCTGACAAAAGATACATCGAAAAATCAGAATTGGTGTCGAAACGGACCCAAAGGCTGATGGTGCCATTGGTCAGATAGTAGAACCCATTGACATTGGTCACCGCGATGTACTGTGAGTATTGGTGAACGTTGGGTGGATCGGTGTAGATCAGACCGACGTAAGTAAATTGGGCGCCTGTGGTCCCGAACACGCCGTTAGCCGTCGTTATCCAATTTGTGGGATCCATTTGCCATCCGTTGTTCCCATTGCTGCTCACATCAAGTACCCGGCCATTCGAGAAGTTTTCGTCGAAATCAAAATGCAGCTTCAAACTTGGGTCTGAGCCGCCTCCGGCGGCCTGGCCGTAGGTTCGGTGGTTGTATGATAGTGTTAAAACAATGACACAGATCAGAATCTGGAATTTTGAGCAGATTTTCATAGTTGGTTTATTGGTTCAGTGTAATAGTTACAGATCGTCAGCAAATGTCAATACTGTGCTTCCAGCCAGGCGTTCGCGCCATCATGCTAAAAGTCCAGCCTGAGCCAGAACATCCATTGCGGTTTTCGAAAGAGAGCCGGCAAGCGAGGCGTGATTCGCCGATACCAGATTTTGTGGTACCCGTATAGCAGGCAGAGTCTCAAGGCATTGTACAACTTCACACGCATCCAGCTGCCTGCCCGGTTCGCGATCACCCGCACTCTCCTCACCGCGTATTCTTTCGCACCCAACCGGATCTTGTATTCATAATGGGCCAAGCCTCCTTCGAGCCGCTTTTCCCCTTCCTTAATGGCCTCGTCGATCATGGTCACAATGCCAGTGGGACCCAAACTGAATTTCTCCCACTCCCCACCGACAATGCGAGAGGGCAGTTCCCAGAAGTAGGAGTTTCCGAATGCAAACGTGTATTGATTGGCGACGGTTTGTCCGTCCGCCAGAATTCGAATGAAGCGCATCCGGCCAAGCTTTCCGTGGGTCTTCACCAAGGCACGATTGAATTCCAGCGCCTTCGGCCACGCCCCAAAATGCCCGGTTTTGCCTTGGGCCTGCCAATGCAGCGTGTGTTGCGTCACGAAGTTCTCGAATTCCTTTTCCACCTTCCCCGGATCGCTCAATACATCCACCCGCGTTGCGTGCTCCTTGTTCAGCAGTCGCAACTCGTATTTTCGCCGGTTTTTTCGTTCATTCTTGCTCAAGCTCTCGAAATAATCCGCCATGCTGGTAGGCAGCCAAAAAATGCTATGAACGCCGTCCGCTCGTACATCAGCAGGTGTCACTAGGCCCGTCTTCGCGCAAGAGGCTTCGGCCAGCTTTTCCGCGGCTTTGTGCAACTCCGAGACGGGTCCGAAACTAAGCAAATCGCAACGATCCGCCTCAAACAACCTCGTGAGTATTTGCTCGAATATCGGCCCTGCCCAGGCTTGGTCAATCGGCGGATCAAACACCTTGGGGGGAATGTTGGCCCCGACGAGCCGGGCAACTTTAAACCTGACAGGCCGGAAACCGATGGAATCAATGTACAAAGGAAGAATCCCCACCACCCTGCCGGCCGCACTAAAGATGAAAATCCGGAGTTCCTTACCTCCACCGTAAAACTCCCACCAATTTCGACACCAGTCATAAGACAGGTAGATGCTGCCGCCCAAGCGGGCGGTTGCTTCATCCCAGATCGATCTCATGGGATCGAGTTTCTCGAACGAACATTCCAACCTGCACTGTAGCTCCTCAATCAAGCAATGGTCCGGGTGGATCTCGGAATCACACGAGCGTTGGGGGTAAACTGCTATCACTTTTTGGGCCAGTCGGAATAGAGTTTTGGGCCGTTGGTTGATCCGTCCGGTTTTATTTTTGACCGCACACACTAGCAGGCTGCTGAAAAACTCTTTTTTGACCAAAAAATATGCGAATTTCCCAATGAATTTGAGGGTCAATTTTCAAATGCATGGCTTTTCCAGCACCCTGCTAGAGGGATTCTACCGGTGGCAACCCACTCAGTGCGCTGTCTGAATTGCCCGCGAATTTCACTGCCTCTGCGGTTTGCTCGCATGGTTCCTCCACGGAACGTGTGGCAAGAGCATAGCCGCAGGCAACCAGCGACCAGAACATATAATCCAGTTGCTTGGAGAATATCAAAACGTTGGTCATCATGAAGACCATTGCACATTCGCTGGCCAAAATGCAGACATGCCGGTCACGCTCCAGCGGTTCGCCGAAACGCCACGAATGAAAACGCGCCTTGATGAGGGCCCAATAAAGCGCAAGCGTCACCGCGAAGCCGATACAGCCCGACTGGAAAAGATCGTAGGCCCATTGGTTGTCCCAGCTCGATATCTCGTCCCTGGTTCCCCGGTACGAAAGATCCCAGGCGATTTCGCGACCAGCACCACTTCCTGGTCCGCAACCGAAAAGCAACCGTTCAGGGGATTGGCTGATTTCATTCCACGCAACCTTCCATAATTCGAGCCGATAGAAGAAATTCCCGCCTTTCAATGAATTGGCCTCCGTGGTTTCAGCCGCGCGCTGGCTGAGCGATTCCCAAACTCCGGGTTTTAAAGCCAGCGCCACCAACGCGGCTAAACCAATCAAAACAACCATCTTCTTCATTCGCTTCGAGCCAAGGAGACCCACGATGCCCAACGCCAACGCCAAGGCCAGCCATGGCCCTCGGCTGTTGGTGAAGTAACAGGCGGCTATCAGCAGAGCAATCGCAGACCAGAGGAAGAGCGACCGCGATCTTCGCGGTGCTTCTTCGTCCCAACACATCAGTACGAACGCCAGCGGCACCCCCATGGCCAGTGCCCCACCCAGCAGGATGCGGTGTTGAAACGTGGATTGAATTCCGCCGTAGGGTCCGCCGGACGATCCTCCGCCCAAATAGGCGACTGACAGGTTGAAGCCCGCGTGGCGTTCGTAAATGCCCAACACCGAAACAATGACCAAAGCATTGAGAATGGCACGCACGATACGCCGGGCGTCGTCGCTGGTGCGGAGCGACCGGGATATCAAGTAATAGAACGCAAACACCTCAAGTGTGCGATCTAGAAACCGCTTCAGACAGTCGACGAAATCCGCCTGTGTCAACAGCAATGAAATCAGGTTGGCGACACCCCAAAGCCAAAGGTACGGAAGCAACGGGGGAGGAGCGATGCCTCTGCGCAGTTCCCGGTTGCAAAGCCAGGACACGAAAAGACTGATGAGGATCAACCGGTAGATCGTCAGTTGCGGGAGGTTGCCAGGAATCTGGATGCGCAGCTCGGTGGGCAGCAGAACGCAAAGAAAAACCGCATACGCAAGTCCTCGAATAAAATCACGACGCAACTGAAACCAGAGCGATACCAGTATCACGGCGATGACCAGGAGTATTTTGGTTTGGCTCACGCGAGGTAAACTTGTTCAGGTCTCGGTTGCAGACGATCCGGGATGCTCAACGCTGTTTGGCCCGGAATCAAAGGTTTCCTCAATTTCAGAGACCACAGGATCATGAGACGGTACTTGAAGCACGAGTTGGAGAAACCGTCCCGCCGGCAGGACGGCAACACGAGCGCCAGTCCTTGCAGGATCACTAGTAGCAGCAGCCGGAGCTGGCAACTGGTCAGCACTCCCACCCGGTACAGAAAACTTCCGGCACGACCGTAATACTTGCGCATCAGTTGGCAGATGGATTCGCACATCATCAGGATGGGAAATTCCTTCGCGCTTTTGCGGCTGGTACCGCCCGCCACATGGATGATTTCCACGCTGCTCAGATAATAAAGTTTCCATCCCTGCAGGAGTAGCGAGTGGGAAAGATCAATGTCCTCCGCATACATGAAATAACGCTCGTCGAACCACCCTACGGCATCAAGCGCCGTCTTGCGGGCCATAATGCAACCGCCGCATAGTTTGGTCACGAACCCGCTCAGTCGCGGATCCATGTACGGCAGCAGCTTCTTGAGACGCGGCGACATGTGGTTCGTGGTCAGCAGCAGATGCAGAAATTGGGTCCAAGGCGTCGGTGACCATTGCAGTGGCAATTCATGCACCTTGCCGTCCGCTTCGCGCATTTTGCAACCCAGGGCTCCGATCTCCGGGTGAGTCTGCAAGAATGAAACCATCGCAGGCAACGTTTTCTCCAAGACCTCGGTGTCCGGGTTGAGAAACAGAACCAGCGGGGTGTCAACGTACTGGCGGGCCAGATTGTTTGCCTTACCGAAGCCAAGATTGCCACCCGAGTTGATCACCCGCATCCCGGGAAATTCGCTCTGCGCCATTTCCCGGCTGCCATCAACGGAATTATTGTCGATCACGATCACCTGGACTGATTCCGGATCAGTTTGCCGGCGGACCGATGCCAAGCAGTGTCGCAGCAGTTCACCGCCGTTCCAGTTGACAATGATAATGGTCAGGTTCAAGTGATGTCCGGGGTTAAGAGACAGAAGGCATCTGGACACGCGACGGGCGCAACTTTGAAGCCCGGAGCAGAGAACGGAGGCGTTCGCCACAAGACACAAGCAGCGTGTTCACCCAATCGCCACTCAATTGGTACCCGCCGGCCTGTTGGACTTCCTGTCCGCCCAGCCCGGTCTTGAACTGGTACACGCCGGGGTTTCTGTCCGGGTTGATGCCGCCGACATCATACCAACGGCAGCCGCGCTCCTTCAGCCATTGGATCGCCCGCCACTGTAGCAAATAGGCCCCTCGCCCCTTGAGTCCTTTGTCGCCGGTCGCCGCCAACAAGTAAATGGCGCCATCGCCTGCAGCCGAGATGACGAGCGCATTTAACACGTGCCCCTCCTGTTGGCAGACGAAGATGCGCATCTTCAAGTGATCCGGCAGCGCCTCCTGTAATCGTCGGAACTCTTCGACATCCACGGTGGTGTCGAACTGCTTTCGCGCCATCATCTCACGGTACAGCACCAGGAACTGGTCGTATAGCACAACATTGGCGCCCTCGATGATCACATAATTGCTCTTCTCGGCGTTCTTCAGGTAGTTTCGCCAGCGCTGGTGCAAACCTTTGCGGAGATCGTCGAGCGATTGCGACAGATCCAGGCGCATCGTGCGATAAACATGCACGCCGGGGTCGCTTCGGAAGCCAATGCTGTTCGCGCTGTTTTGCCACGCCTCCGAGGCAGCATCCCCCATGTAAACATTGGGAACAATGCGCAACAACAGCCGGCGGCGTTCGACATACTCCGCCTTCAAAGCCGAGGTAACCTGACGCAGCATCTCTTCATCCAAAGGTTCGCCGTGTAGTCGCCAGAGCGGTCCCCACCGAACGTAGGCGATTCCCTTGCCCAACACCGGCAGCCGGACAATCCTGACCTGGGCCATGGCCATCACCGTGCCCTCCCGTTTGAGAACCAGATGGCTTAACTGCCTTTCCCCCCAACTGACGGCTCCGTACGACCACGACTGATACACGCTGGCATCGTCGAAGCGAGGCAGCAGGTCCGACCACTCAGGTTCAGTGACCTGGTCGATCTCTGTGTTGTAATTCGTGTTCGTCGCGTTCATGCATGTTGGCATTCCCGGCTAATTCCTTAGGCGCCTGGCCTTCCAGGCCGAAACCGGCGCGAGCCAGCGATAAGCGCCAAGCAGTTTGAGCCTGAATTCCGGGGACCAATCAGACGGATCCACCAACGTACGTCCGATGGCGAACTCGTTGGTCCGTCGAAAAGCAGGCGTTGGCTCGATGGTAAACACCCGCCGATATCCAGCCTCCCTGGCTTGCCGCAGCAGGGGTTCGTTGTAAGCGCCGTGGGGGAAGCTGAAGAGCGCCACTTCGGATCCCAGAATCTGCTCCAGTGTTGACTTGGATTCGACCAATTCGGCCCGCGTCTGGGCGGGTTCAGATTTTACGAAATTGGGATGGTTCACCGAATGCGATCCGATTGTGAGCAGATTCGTCCCCCTCAAACCCTTGAGTTCCTCCGCCGACAGCACGGTTTCTTTGCGACTCGGCGAACCCGGATCAGTGATCCAGAGCGGGCTCCTGCCCAGCGAACCGGTTGGCACAAAAATCGTGGCCGGAATACTACGATCGTGAAGTTCGGGAAGTGCGTTGTGAACCACCGAAGAAAATCCATCGTCGAATGTCACTACGACGTATTGTTGGCCGGGGTCCAAGGGTGCCTCATTGTCAGCCGGGATCGGTTTTGCATGACAGAGCAGGCAATCCATTTGTGCGGCGAACCCCTGACGATGCTCGGCCTTGACGGCGTGATAATACAGAACCACGCATGTGGCCGGACGCTTGCGGCCGGCCAGGCGCAGGATTTCTGCCCAAAGCATATCCCCAGCATGAACGGCTAGGCTCACCGCGAATTTGATCAACCGCTTCATTGAGTTTGCTGGTCAAACCATAGTTTCAACGTAAAGAGCTGCAAAAAGAGGTAAATGCGCCTGCCCGAATAAGTGGCGATTTCCGGCTTGAATCCATCCTTGCCCAGCACGAGCCGAAAAACCTCCAGCGCATCGGAATTGGGAGAAGACCACAGCGACTGAACAACGCGGCTTTGCCGCGCGTAATGGCTCCAGTTGAGCCAGGATCCGGCGGTGGCGTTCGTTGGCGTGATTTTCCGGCAAAGCGCTTCGACTTTCCCCAGGTGGCTGTGCAGCGCCTCCAGTAGCGGCGGGGAGTTTACCGGGGACCCGGTGTTGGCGTCCGCGATGCGTGAAATCCGTGGGCCGCACACTTTCTCCACCATCCTCGCGAACAGCCTCCGGTTCAATTTCATCGGGCAAGACATCTTCATGACGATCTCCATCAGGTCGTTGTCGGCGATCGGCACATACCAGCCCATCACGCGCTGCGGGATGGTTCTTTCGGCATTGTCCTCCTCGTAACAAAGCGGGAAAATGCGCCGCTGCTCGACGCCGAGGACGGCTGGCTGGCTGTCATAGCGGCGAAGCTCCTGGGGAAAGACCTCCTCCAGACGCCCGCGCACCGCGGCGGCCAACTCCGTACCGGCCGTGAAATGTCCACAGTAGTAGGCGAAGTCGAAATCGGCCAGACTTTCGCGGGTGGTCCATCGGTTGACGCGCCGGTTGAGGGCAAGCCCTTTGAACAGGTAGTCGCAATAACAGCCGGTTAGAAGATTGTCGAATTGCAACTCCCGGAATTTCTCTCGAAAGCCAAGGAAGTGATTGCTGGCGATGCAACCCATCCCGGCCGAAATTTTGACTCCCAGGGCGGCGCTGCTGCCATAGTAATCAAATCCGCGTCGCAGCGGGATCAACTCGATATTCGCCGCTTGGGCAATGGATCTCGCGATGCGGAACTCGCGGTTCTGTTCGTCATAGCACGTGAAGGCGACGACCTTCTCCCGTCCGGTTGCCGAGCAGAGCACCGTCCGGGAATCCAGTCCGCCACTCAGAGCCACTGCTGAACGCCCCAACAACGGCGACGTCCGCTTTGCCACGGCGCTTCTGAATGCAACCGCAAACTCTTCGGCCAATGGCTCCAGTTTCTCCTCCGGTTGCGGTTGAGACACGAACTTAAAGTAACAGCGGGTGTCCTCTGAAAACTCGCGGCCGCTCCTGAAGACCACGGTCGTCGCACCGGCCACCGGCAAAGCCCTGATGTTGTGATAGTAAGTGAACGGAGCTGAAAGCCTGCCCGCAAGAATAAACTCGGCGAACGACGTGAGGTCCCAATTTCGATTCTCCCCGACCGCCGCCGCAAGGGCATCCGGGTGCGACGAATAGGCCAGACACCCCCCGCCGGCATGGAATCTGAAGGCGGGAACCAGACCCCAGCGATCGGTCACTATCAACAACTTTCCTGCGGATCGATTGAAAAGGAGAATTACAAAATTGCCGCTGAGGTTTTCAATCCCGCTTGCTCCCTGCTCAACGTAGGTCTGGCAGATGAATTTGCAGGCGAGTCCGCCAGGGCCACAGATTTTTGTCGCTTGTTCCCATTGCCTTGGCTCCAAGGCGATCCGGCCACACAGAGCAACGAGCATTGCCCCGTCTGGCGAGACATACGGGCTCCAGATTTCAGGCTTGTCCGTACTGCTCAATACGAGGCCGAACTCGGGATACTCAAACCTGGTCATCCGCATATCCGGGAAAAACTTGAGGAAGTTTTCTGCCTGATCGAGATCGCGCTCCCCGCCTTCACGGAGATCTAGTAGGAAATCACCCATTCGTTGAGGTTGGCTCCCCTGCCGGGACTGTTTATGAACAGACTGGCTTGCCGTCCTCCGTCGCCGCTTCCGGAGCCAGCCTGTCCCAGAGGTTCTCACGGAAGAGCAGTCGGTTCATCTGTTGCCGGCGCACATAGCCAATCAGCGCCCTGTCCTCAATTTGAGGGAGGTCGTTCAGATACCCGCTCGCAAACCCGCTCATAAGACCCAAGCCGGCCACCCCGTAAGGTTTTGTGAACATCCGTTGCGTGCACTTGAGCATCATGAACACTGGATGGTATCCACTGATGTAATTGGCCCGCCCATTCTTGAACCAGTTTTTCCAAGCCCCGTCCGCCTCACCGGCGATGCGGTGGTGCAGAAGCTTTAACTCGCTAAAACTGTACGTTTTCCAACCCAGCATGTTGGCCTTGAATTCGTCCAGCGTATCCCAGCCGGGCGCTCTCAGGAGGCCCCCGATTGCCTCCCAACAAGCGCGCCGGTAGATTTTCGTCGCACCGCGGACGTGAAAGGGAGGATCGGCTCTGGCCTCCACCACCCAAACGCCTCCGGCGTCATTGCAAATCGTGCCGCCACCAAGTCCAAGGCTCGGATCCCTCTCAAAACGCTGAACACAACCCCTGAAGTAGGAAGGCTCAAAGGAGAGGTCTCCGTCCAGCTTCACCAGGAAATCCCAGGGAATATTCTCGGCCATCTTATATCCGTCATAGAAAGCCTCGATCACCCCTCCACCCGCCTGGCGAAATCCCCGATCAGCCCGATGCACCACGCGCATCCAGGTATATTTTGCGGCAGCCGCCTCGGCGACCGCCCCCGTGTTGTCAGAGGAACCATCGTTTACCACCACCCACATGGCCGGCCGGATGGTCTGGCTGGCCATGGATTCAATGGTGTGAGGCAGATGCTCCCCTTCATCCCGGACGGGTGTAATAACGACATAGTTGGACATGTTCCTGAAAATCGGAAAGCGTTAAGAAAATCAAATTTCAGAATTTGAAAGCGGACGGCAGTAAGCGAAAACGCGAAATACAGGAGCCAAACGAACGTTTTCTTTTGACCCAGATTGCGCGAAATATCACGAATTCAACCAGCGATGGCTGGTTGCAATCATGCACGAATTCTACAGGCATACATCCCGCAACTCAAAAGCGCGGACATCCCGCATTTCGGGCTCCGAGATTCTATATGGCGTGCTGCGGCCACGGCGAAGTGTCTTGCTCAACGATTGAAAGCGTCCTAGCCAGTCGTAAGCGCCGGCGAGTTTCGCGGCAAACAACGGCAGGTCGTCGTTCTGGTTGACCGGCAACCGTTTGATTTGCATGAGATCGTCGCCGGGCCGCAAGCGACCAATCTGCGTAGTCACGTTCGTTTCATAACCGCAGGACAACAGCAGGTCCTTGAACCGGCCCACAAAATCCCGGTTGGCTTCCGGAAAGGCGTAAGGATAAGCGAATGTCTTGACCAACACCCCGAGTCGTTGCTCGATTTCAGATTTTGAATGCTGAATTTCAGACTGGATCTCCGGCCAAGCCAGGTCAATTAGTTTGAGATGGTGAACCGTATGCGAACCGAATTCAATGCCGCCGCAGTGAAGCTCTTTGGCCTCCGCCCATGTCAGGCATTCGCGTCCCACAAAGGAGTGTCGAGTGGCAAGTAGCAAGGTCGGGGACAAAATCGAAGCGTCGGCCGCCGCACCCCGCTTCGAAGCGGGAAAAGACGGCACAGCGTCGATGCAGGCAGTTGGCAGATACATGGTGGCCGAAAACCCATGCGGTTGCAGGATCGGGAAGGCATGAGTGCAAAAATCGTGGAAGCCGTCGTCGAAAGTAATTGCCACGAACTTGGTCGAGGGTTGAGGGGCGGGTGGCCGGTGGCCAGCGACGGAAGGAGAATTTAACCACGCCAAGCCGGCGCTCAACGTGACCCCACGGTAATTGTTGTCCTTCAGCCATTGCATCTGCTCCCGAAACCGCCGAGGGCTGGTGCAAACCCGATAATACGGGCGCACGCCGGGTTCCGGGTCGTCGGAAATGCTGTGATACATCAAGACGGGCAAAACCCGGCCGGAGTCCGGCGGGCGAGGGGCGAGCGCCCGCCGGCAGCCTTGGACCAGGTTCAGCGTGATGAAACGATCGGGGCGCATGGCTCACTTAAATCGTGAAAGTGGAAATTGAAACCACAAAATATCCAAATACACGAAAACTTTTCCTGTAGCAGAGAGGGAAAATTTCATTTGACGGCAAGGTGTTCAGCTTCGGCTTCGGTTTCAGCGGCCCGGCCTTCCCGGTCGCTGTTGGTATCAGGCGCTGTGACGGTTTGGCTGCCGCCCAACTGCACGGGACGGTTTTCAATCAAGGCATCCACGAGTTCCAAGTAATCGCCCTTGCGGCGCTGCCAACTGTTTTGTTCGGCGTATACGAGGGCATTGGCAATCATTCGCCGACGGAGCTCATCGTTCTGCAGGACTTCGACGATGGCTTCGGCCAGCGCGGCCGGGTTTCCCGATTCAAAGAAGCGCACGACGGAGTCGTTGAAATAAAAACGGTCAATCTTCGTGCTGGACACCACCATCGGCACGCCGAGCGACAAGAATTCCATGATTTTGGTGCTGTAAGCCTCGTTGCCGAAGGAATCCGCGCGTTTGGGCACAACGCCCAGGTCAGCCTGCGACATTACCTCGGCAATTTCGGACACGGGCCGGGGATCAAAGAAGCGCACGGTTTCCGTCAGGCCCAGTTCGCGCGCCAACGCCACCAACTCGTCCTTCATGTTGCCATCACCGTAGATGTGGAACTCGGCCCCGGGGATGCGTTTCAACACCGCGGGCATGGCGCGGATGGCAATGTCCAGTCCCTGATGCCATTGGAGTCCGCCCGGGAACATGATGATGCACCTGTCCCGCCGGCGGAAGGGCTCCCGGCGATAAAAAACATCCTGGTTCACATGGTTGATGAACACGGAACATTTATGCTCCGGCGCGGAGCGGGAGGTGAATGGTTTAAGCCAGAGATGATTGGAGATGATGACGTGATTGGAGAACCCGGCCGACCATCGTTCGATCCGTTTCAGATTGGATACCATGGTCGAATTTCCCGGTGCGCCGAACTTGCTGGCGAAGAATTCCGGAACAATGTCGTGAATGTCGAGAATGACTTTTGCCCCGGTCAGCTTGGGCAGCCAGGCGGCGAAAACCAGAAAGTCGGGCAAGTTATGAACATGCACCAGATCATAGCGGTGTTTGAGATACCTCCAACTCAAACGCACTGAAGACACCGCCCAGAATTTCAGAATCGGTTGAAGATAGGCAATCTTGGACTGCTGGTTTTTCGGAGGCCGCTTAAAGATCCGGAAGACGCGCACCCCACGAATTGTTTCGGTGTTGGCCTGGTCACGGTTTCCCTTGACCGCCAGCACATCCACCTGGTCGCCGCGTCCGGCCAGAGCTTCCGCGTATCGCATGACGCGATTGTCAGTGTCATAGTTGGAATAGGAGATCATGCAGATGCGCCTTTGGGGTCTGTCCAGATCCCGGGGGTGGGTTTCTGCTTTGTTCCCCCCAAAACCTGCATTGAAAATGTTTCCCTCCGGCGTATTCATTATTATCTGAAGCTTCTCTCCCCGGACAGCCCCGCGAAATAGCGACGTCCTTGAACGCAATGTTGGGCGTGAAAACCAGATCGGCAAAGGCGATGCTCCCCTTCTCCAATTTCTACGGCAACTTTGTTATAGCGTGTTCGAAGGGCACATCGTAACTGATGCTGAACAATTCCGGCATCGGGTTGTGCAGGTAACAAAGGGGTGCTCATCGGTCATTGGGTGGCAATTCACGGTTGGGGGTTGATGGCTAATGGTGCTGGAGACGACGCAGGAGACGCGCGGGGTTGCCCGCATAAATGCCGGGTTCGGTAATGTCCCTGGTCACCACTGCACCGGCCCCAATGACCACATGGTCGCAGATCGTCACCGGTAGGATGGTCGCATTGGTGCCCACGCTGACGTGACAGCCAATTTTTGTGGACCGCCAAAGCTCCCGTTTCCCCTTGCCCGGACCGCCAATCGCGAAGAGATCGTTGATGAACATCGCGCCGTGCGAAATGAAGCAATCGTCGCCAATCGTCACCATATCGCAAATGAAGGCGTGGGATTGGATCCGGCAGCGTTTTCCCACCACGGCTCCGCACTGGATTTCAACAAAAGGGCCGATGAAGCTGTCGTCGCCTATGACGCAACCATAGAGATTAACGGGCTGAACGATGGTGACCTCTTCGCCGAACGTGACGTCCACCACCCCGGCATGCTTGACTTTTGGTTCTCCCATAAACTCTTAATCCGGCCGGTCCAGCGTCACCGGAGCCGGCGCGCGTTCCAGTATCGAAACCACGTTCCGGCCGTGCTCGACGCCGGCCGGGGGAATGCATGTGTTGTCGCTCAACCAGGATGCGACTGTGGAGGCCCCAATCTCCTTCGGAATTTTTCTTCCCTGAAGAATTGCCGAGTGAAACACGTCGTGGACTCGAGCCCTGAATTTGCCACCCCGCTGGCGCTTGAGCGGGACACGCAGGATACTGACCCCATTGAAAGTTTCACGGCGCGGTTCATCGTTGCTCTGCTCGATTGAAATAACTTCTAATTCCATGCCAAGCCGAACGAGAATTTCAGTTGCGCGACGGGGCCGGGGATCACTTGGGTAGTGGGAAAACACAACCACCGCCGCGCGACGGTCGCGCAGGTGCCCAAGCTCCAATTTCTCTAAAGCATCAGGTTTTAAGTGGATTGGGGAAATCGTCTCCAAATGCGGCACCTGAAGTGAAACCGGCCGGCTCGGCCAATTGTTCTGCGGTTTGCGCAACCGGCTTGGGCTCTCAGATATCGTTCAGAAATTCCTGATGCAGCCTGGCCGGAACGTAGGAGTGCGCCTTATTAAGTACCGTGGTCACCCTGGCAGCTGATTCAGTGAGCAAAGAAACCACCTTCCGGGCAACATCCTGATTGGTCTTTTCTGATTCGATCACGAGCAACACCATATCCATAACTCTCGCCAGACGCGGTGTCAGGCTGGTCTGTGTCACGGCCGGCATGTCAAAGATGATGTAGTCGTAATCGCTGGCCCTCAGTTTGGGGATCAAACCCATAAAGTGCTTGGGCAGGATGCTGGGAAGCTGCTCGTTGCCGTGCATGGGTTCCGCGGCTACGTACAGATTTTCCTGGATTTGTGCGCCCTTTCTGGCTTCAACTTCCAAGGCCGCATCCAAGCCACAACCCATCCTGCCCTTGTAGAATTGTTGCGCAGCCCCACCTTCGACGTTCATGTCCACCAAAAGCACCTTGCCATCGCCCGTCTCCGAGAGCGAGGCCGCCATGCCGGCGGCGACACTGCTGACGCCGGCGCCCTTGCCGCAACTGGTCACCGCGACTAGTTTGGGTTTGTGGATCACATTCTTGATTTCAAAGTGAACAATCAACCGGTCTCTTAGACCATCGCAGAACGGACGCAATCGACTCTGCCGGCTCCATGGAGTCAGAGCCAGGGCCAGATTTCCCCCCGCGCCCGGTCTGGCGGTTTCTGTCAGGAGCAATAGATCCTTGCCTGCCATTTTTTTTGCACGCAATTGACCATTCCGGTTGAAATCTGGAATCGAGATGAAGACTGGCAATCCCAATTTGGTTTCGATTTCCATGGGACGCCTTAGAGAACGGTCCAATAACATCTCTATCAAAAATGCCAGCGCCAGTCCGGCGCCTACGCCACCTACAGCACAAATGGCCGCCATTTGTTTGAGTTTTTTGGACCATTTTTTTGTCGGCGGTGACGGCGATTGGAGGGGACTGATGCCGGGAACCTTCCCGTCGCCGATGAGCTCGTTGATGCGGGTCTGTTCCAAATTGCGTTGAAAATATTCAAGTTCCGCCTCTTGACGCTGCTCTCGTCGTCCCAAGTCAGCAATGATTGCCTTTGATTCATCAATCTTTGCCGCTTCATTTTGAAGCTGGCTCAACTGGGTATTCAGAATATTGATTCTGGTTTCAAGAAGCGCGATCTGGGCCGCGTTGTCTGACAAACTGATGCCGGGCTGGGCAGTTTGCGCCACGGCAACGGCAAGGCGGGTCAGGCCAGGCTCCTCACTTTCAAGTTCCTGCATGCGCCGCTTATCGATCGCGATCTGGGCGCGTAAATCCTTGATGGGCACGCTCTGGTCGGTATATTGGAGCAAAAGTTCCTGCTCCTTCTTTTGGAGCAGATCCAGGCGGGTGCAAAGATTCCTGTAATCGTCAACTTTGTCCGGCAAAATAACGGTTTCCGCATTGGTTGATGTTGTTGGGGAAGACGGGGCGACAGACATTCCGTTCCAAGCCTTCTTGCGTTCAGCCAGTTCGGTCTGGGCGGAAAAAAGTCTGGTGCGAATTTGAGAGACCTGCTGTTCATAACCTGAATCCGTGTCATCGGCGGAAAAGATGCCTGCACTGATTTTTGCAGTTCTCAGTTCTTTCTTGGTTTGCGCCAATTCCTTGAAGAGCCGGTTGGTTTCCTGGATGGAAAAAGCGTTGAGCATGATGCCGCCCTGATAGATCTGGTTATGTTTCCGGAAGTAACTGGCAATGATTTCACTGAGAATGGGCTGCACCATTTCAGGATCAGAATGTTGCAGGGTAACTTGAATCACACTGCTGTCCGGGGATGATTCGATGGTTAAATTCCTTGCCAACAGGCCAGCGGCGGCGTTCGTGTTGTTGCCTCCACCCGTTTTGGCCAGAATTTTCTCCGCGCCAATCGTCTGCACAGCATCCATCACCACATCCAGGCTCTGCAAAATTTCCATTTCCGTATGAATGATACCGCTGCCCCGGTCAGTCGGTGACACGGCGTTGGCAGCCCCGCCGGCAGGGTTGAGTGATCTGTCTTGCACCACATACAGTATATCCAGTTTGGTTTTCGATTCATACAATGGCGGGTTTTGAAGAAGAAGCAATCCCGCCGCAAAGAAGCCAGAGACGGAAAAGAACAGGATTTTCCACTTGTGCCGAAACAGTGTGAAGTAAATGTCCCCTAAGGACATTCCACTGGACTGCGCGGCTGGCTGTTTAGAACTCATACGGATGAGGTTTTAGACCATACCCGATTCAACCGTTCAACGGAAATGTTTTCACGATCATACCGGTTGACAAACCCATGAATCCGAACATTTCTTCCCAACTTGGCATCCGGAGCAATGCGTTGTAACGGCTGCTGTGAAGAACTCAAAGGGCCGAATTTAAAACAGCTCGTCGCGCGCGAACCTGAACTCTCAACCGCAGCTTTCTGCCAGCCCGACGGGAAGTTTTTTTCTTTCCGATTCCCAAGGTTGATATGCGTATGGCGGATTCGGGGATCGACGGCATCCAACCGTTGCCATTTTCCAGGCCCGAAAGATTCACTGTGGCTCCGCCCCGCTTCAGCGATTGGGAAGACGCCTCCAAAATGCGGACCAGTTCGAGACCTTGCCGGCC
>Ga0181530_10000065_pt1 | contig 118345 bp, 104 predicted proteins | sample PEATcosm2014_Bin_42_FD_119769 | JGI IMG/M metagenome (GOLD analysis project Ga0181530, IMG submission 119769) | Peatland microbial communities from MTU Mesocosm Facility, Houghton, MI, USA - PEATcosm2014_Bin10_60_metaG | ecosystem: Environmental > Terrestrial > Soil > Wetlands > Peat | place... | reverse complement strand
TGCCGTAATAGAGGAATGGCACTCCGGGCATGGTCAGGCCGAACGCCATGATCATCTCCAGCTCGTCGGTGGTCCGCCGGTTGTTCAGGCGCGCGATATCGTGGTTGCCGAGTGGGAGGCAGATGTAGCCCTTCGCCCGGGTCGCCTCGTAATCCTGTAGGTAGTGGCTGAGGAAGCCCGTGATGTCGCCCTTTCCCTCCCGGTCAAAGAAGCTGTGCCCGTCGGTCGTTCCGTTGCCGATCCGCCAGCTCTCCTTCTGGAATATGTCGTTGAACCCCTCGACCCAGTGGTAGAAATCGGCGTGAAAGGCCCCGTCCAGGGCCTCGCGCGGCCCCGACCACTCGGAGACCGCGAATGCCTGCGGGTATTCCGCGTCCAGGATCTTCCGGACCTCGCGCCAATAGCCGAGCGTCTCGTGCCGGGGATCCCTGCCCTTGACCAGCGCCCCGGCCATGTCGGCGCGGAATCCGTCCGCGCCCATGTCCATCCAGAAGCGCATGACCTTCTTCATCTCCGCACGAAGGGCCAGTACCGACGGATGGTTTGTCGGCAGCTGCCAGGGCTGGGCCGGATCCGGGGAACCGTAGCCGTAGTTGAGCGCCGGCTCGTTCCAGAAGAAATTGCTCAGGAAATTGCCGTTGCGCTGTCCAAATCCGTGGACCCATCCGCTGCCGGGCTGGGATATCCAGACATTGTCGGTCCAGACATACCAGTTGGAATAGGGGTTGGGATACTGCCTGGCCGAGGCGACAAACCAGGGATGGTCGATGGCCGTGTAGGTTATGACGTAATCAAACAGCACCTTGAGGCCGCGGCTGTGCGCCTCCGCGAAAAGCCGCCGGGCGTCGTCGTTGGTGCCGTAGCGCGGGGCGACCTTGTAGTAGTCGCGGATGTCGTAACCGGCGTCGTTGAAGGGCGAGTCATAGAACGGATTAAGCCAAATCGCATCCACACCGAGGCTCTTCACGTAATCCAGCTTCGCGATGACGCCCTTCAGGTCGCCGATGCCGTCGCCGTCGGAGTCGTAGAAGGTCTGCGGGTAGATCTGGTACACCACGGCGTGATGGACCCATGCAGGGCCGCCGGGGATGACATCCTGGGCGGTGCCCGTATCCTGCGCAGCCGCGCTGGCGGCAATCAATGCGAGGGCAAAAGTGCTGCTGGATTTCATGGAGCTGGCCTTTTGTCGGAGCGCCCTCCCAAAGTTTCAACCTGATTCCCGGCCCGCCAGCGCCGGACCGATTTCTTCCGCTCGCCTAAGACCCGAGTACCTGTTCTTTTCACACACCGAAAGACCATCCAAGACCCGCCTATCATGCCCCTTCCCCCCGCCTGCTCCCGCCGCGATTTCCTCAAGACCTCCCTCGCGGCCTCGTCGCTTTTCGTGCTGCCGCGCTTCGCCATCGGCTCGGAGGGCCCGCCGCCCAGCAGGAAGCTGAACTTGGCCTTCATAGGCGCCGGCGGCCAGGCCGAGGATGCCTACACGGGCTGCGACGGGGAGAACTTCGTCGCGCTCTGCGACGTGGACGACAAGCGCGCCGCGGATGCATACAAGAGATACCCCGGCGCGAAGCGCTTCAGGGACTTCCGCGTGATGCTCGACAAGATGCACCGCGACATCGACGCGGTCGTCGTCTCCACCCCGGATCACATCCATTTCTCCGCGGCGTACCTTTCGATGCAGCTAGGCAAGCACGTCTTCGTGCAGAAACCCCTCACGCACAACATCTGGCAGGCGCGCACCCTCCGACGGGCCGCAGCCCGCTACAAGGTCATCTCGCAGATGGGCAACCAGGGCCACGCGACGGAGGGCATCCGCCGCATCAAGGAATGGTACGACGCGGGCACGCTCGGCCAGGTGCGCGAGGTCCATGCATGGTTTGACGGACCGGATTTCTCGGGCCCGTACTTCGGCATTCCCTCCTCCTTCCCACCGCCCACAGCGCCCGTCCCCGCCACGCTGGACTGGGACCTCTGGCTCGGGCCGTCCAAGAAGCGGCCATACAGCCCCGCCTACGCCCCCCTTGTCTGGCGCGGCTTCTGGGACTTCGGATGCGGCGAGCTGGGCGACTGGGCCTGCCATACGCTTGACGCCCCGTTCTGGGCGCTCGACCTCGACGCTCCCGCGCGCGTCTCCGTGGAGAATCTCGAGCTTATCCACGACGGCTTCGTGCCCCGCTCCACGCACATAAAGTTCGATTTCCCCGCCCGCGGCGCCAAGCCGCCCGTTTCGTTGCATTGGTACGACGGCGGCCAGCACCCACCCCCGCCGCTCAACTGGGACCGGGCCAAGGAATTCCCGAAGTCGGGAATGCTGATGGTCGGCGACAAGAACACCCTCATGACCGGGCCCCGCCCCGACAGCCCGGAGCTCCTGAACGACGCCGTCTGGCGGGAATTCAAGAAGAACCTCCCCCCCAAGACCATACCGCGGGTCATAGGCGGCCCGTTCCAGGAATGGGTCCGCGCAATCAAGGGCGAGGGCCCGCTTCCCGGCTCCAACTTCGAGTACTCCGCCCGGCTCACCGAGATGGCTCTTGTGGGCGTCATGGCGCAGCGCACTAACCAGGACATCGAATGGGACGCAGCCGGAATGCGTGTCACGAACCACCCCGACTTCGACCGTTTCGTGCGCGAGCCCGCCCGCCGGGGCTGGAACGTCGGGCAAGAGGTCTGGAGCTGAGTCCGGCCGGACTCCGTGGGGCAATCCGGCGCGGCTCCCCGCCCGTCGGGCCAAGTTACATTTTAGCGAGCACGGCATTGTGCCGTCGCAAATTGCCCCTTATGGTGAAAGCGTGATCACCGACTACCGCAGGAGGCCCCCATGGGTGGCTTCGCCGCGGGAAATGGCCCATGAGATCTGGATTGCCCTGCGTACTGGCGATTAACGGCGGCTCGTCGAGCATCCGGTTCGCAGTCTTTGAGGCGGGCGGCGCTCTGCGCCGCTGCCTCGGGGGCAAGATAGATCGCATCGGCCTAGGAGGCACCCGGATAACCCTGGATGATCAGGCCGCCCACCCACGGGTCCCGCGGCGCCTGTCCGCCTCTGAGCATCGTGCGGCGCTGCAGGCCCTGTTCGACTGGCTGGAGGCCCATCCGGTCTTCGACTCGGTCAAAGCCGCGGGCCACCGCGTCGTGCACGGCATGAGGCATTCGAAGCCGGAGCGGGTGACGCCGAGGCTCCTCGCCGAACTCAAGCGCATCACCCCGTACGACCCCGAGCACCTGCCGCGTGAGATCGGCCTGATCGAGGCGATCATGGAGCGGTATCCGAAGCTGCCCCAGATCGCGTGCTTCGACACGGCCTTCCATCGCACCATGCCGCGGGTCGCCAAGCTGCTGCCGATCCCGCGGCGCTATTCGGCAAGGGGCGTCGAGCGCTACGGTTTCCACGGCCTCTCGTACGCATACTTGATGGAGGAGCTCGGGCGAATTGACCCCCGGGGCGCGAAGGGGCGCGTCATCCTCGCGCACCTCGGCAACGGCGCCAGCCTCGCGGCGGTGCGCGGCGGCAAGAGCATCGACACAAGCATGGCATTCACGCCCACGGCGGGCCTGGTGATGAGCACCCGCTCGGGCGATCTGGACCCCGGCCTGATATACTACCTTGAGCGGACGGAGCACATGACGCCGTCGCAGTTCCAGTGGATGGTGAACCATGAATCGGGGCTGCTCGGGGTCTCCGGGACAAGCCCCGACCTGCGGGACCTGTGCGCCCGCGAGGCCACCGATCCGAGGGCAGCGCAGGCCGTGGAGCTCTTCTGCTACCAGGTGAGGAAATGGATCGGATCCTACGCCGCCGCGCTCGGCGGCCTGGACACGCTGGTGTTCGCAGCGGGCATCGGCGAGAATTCCCCGCTCATCCGGGACCGCATCTGCGGCGAGCTCGGCTTTCTCGGCGTCGCGCTTGATCGCAGGCGCAATGCGAGGAACGCACCGCTTATTTCGCCGGACGCTGGCCGGGTGCGGGTGCGCGTCATCCACACCGACGAGGAGCTCATGATCGCGAGGTCCGTCGCCCGCGTCCTTCGCCTCGGCGGACAACGGAAACTCTGACAATGAAGACCAAAACGCTCACCTCGGAGCTGCTCCGAAGGATGGACGCCTACTGGCGCGCCGCCAACTACCTGTCGGTCGGGCAGATCTACCTCTATGACAACCCGCTGCTGAAGCGGCCGCTGAAGCTCGCGGACGTGAAGCGCATGCTGCTCGGGCACTGGGGCACGACCCCCGGGCAGAACTTCATCTACGTGCACCTGAACCGGGTCATCAAGAAGTACGACCTCGACATGATATACGTCTCCGGGCCCGGGCACGGCGGCCCGGCGGTCGTGGGCAACACCTATCTCGAGGGCACCTACAGCGAGATCTATCCCAACGTCAGCCAGGACGAGGCCGGCCTCCGGAGACTATTCCTCCAGTTCTCGTTTCCCGGCGGGATCCCCAGCCACGCGTCGCCGGAGTGCCCGGGATCGATCCACGAGGGCGGGGAGCTCGGCTATTCCCTCAGCCATTCGTTCGGCGCGGCCTTCGACAATCCCGGCCTCATCGTCGCATGCGTCGTCGGCGACGGCGAGGCGGAGACCGGGCCGCTGGCGACGGCGTGGCATTCAAACAAGTTCCTCAACCCGGTGACGGACGGCGCCGTGCTGCCGATACTGCACCTCAACGGCTACAAGATCGCCAACCCGACCCTCCTAGCGCGCATCAGCCGCGAGGAGCTGGACCAGCTGATACGCGGCTACGGGTGGACGCCCAATTTTGTCGAGGGCCACGAGCCCGAATTGATGCATGAGGCCATGGCCGGGGCGCTCGACGCGGCGGTGGAGCAGATAAGGGCGATCCAGCAGGACGCGCGCGCCCGCGGCGTCGCCTCGCGCCCCCGCTGGCCGATGATCGTCCTCGACTCGCCCAAGGGCTGGACGGGGCCGAAGTTGGTAGACGGCCTCCAGATCGAGGGCACGTTCCGCTCGCACCAGGTCCCGCTCTCCGACCCGGCCACCCACCCCGAGCACCTGAGGCTCCTGGAAGACTGGCTCAGGAGCTACCGGCCCGACGAGCTCTTTGACGCCCAGGGCCGCCTGAGGCCCGAGCTGGCCGAGCTTGCGCCCAAGGGCGAACGGCGCATGGGCGCCAACCCCCACGCAAACGGCGGGATCCTGCTGCGCGACCTCCGAATGCCGGATTTCCGCGACTATGCGGTGGAGGTGCCTTCGCCCGGGGTGCGCGGGATCGGCGACACGCATGTGCTCGGCCGTTTCCTGCGCGATGTGGCGAAGCTCAACGGCGAGCGGCGGAATTTCCGGATCTTCGGCCCCGACGAAACGCTCTCCAACGGCTTGGAGGCCGTCTTCGAGGTGACCAGCCGCCAGTGGGTCGCCGCGACGCTGCCCGGCGACGAGTTCCTCGCGCCGACCGGACGCGTCATGGAAATGCTGAGCGAACACCAATGCGAGGGCTGGCTCGAGGGTTACCTGCTCACGGGTCGCCATGGCGTCTTCAACTGCTACGAGGCGTTCATCCACATCGTCGACTCGATGTTCAACCAGCACGCCAAGTGGCTGAAGGTGACCTCCCGGCTTCCATGGAGGGCAAAGATAGCCTCGCTGAACTACCTCCTGGCCTCCCATGTCTGGCGCCAGGACCACAATGGCTTCACCCACCAGGACCCGGGCTTCATCGACAACGTCGTGAACAAGAAGGCCGGGGTGGTCCGCGTCTACCTTCCGCCGGATGCCAACTGCCTCCTGTCGGTGATGGACCACTGCCTGCGCAGCCGCCACTACGTCAATGTCGTGATCGCGGGCAAGCACCCGGCGCCGCAATGGCTCACGATGGACGCCGCGATCAAGCACTGCGCCGAGGGTGTCAGCATCTGGCAATGGGCGAGCAGCGACCAGGACGCCGCGCCGGACGTGGTGATGGCCTGCTGCGGAGACGTGCCCACGCTGGAGACGCTCGCCGCCGTCTCCATCATTCGCCGGCACCTTCCCGACCTGAAGGTCCGGGTGATCAACGTCGTCGACCTCATGAAGCTGCAGCCGCAGACCGAGCACCCCCACGGCCTCAGCGACGTCGATTTCAACGGGCTGTTCACCAGGGACAAGCCGGTCATCTTCGCCTTCCATGGCTATCCGTGGCTGATCCACCGGCTGACCTACCGCCGCGCGAACCACGACAACATACATGTCCGCGGCTACAAGGAGGAAGGCACCATCACCACGCCCTTCGACATGACGGTTCTGAACGACCTGGACCGTTTCCACCTCGTGATGGACGCCATCGACCGCCTTCCGCAGACCGGCGACAGGGGCGTCTACCTGAAGCAGCAGCTCAAGGACAAGCTGATCGAGCACCGGGAGTACATCTGCAGGAACGGCGAGGACCTGCCGGAGGTCCGCAACTGGACGTGGGGAGACTCCAAGTGAGCCGGGGCGATCCGCGCGCCCGGGGGCGCTCGCAACCCCCGAAGCCTGCCTCGCCCGCCGCGGCCGCTTTCAGCGGGAACTCCTCCAAGCCAATAGCCTAATAGATCCAGGGGACCAGGCGCTTGGTCCGGGCCGCATACGAGGTATAGTCGCGACCGAGGGCCTCCCCCAGAGCCGCCTCCTCGACCGCAATGCGCCGCAGAAACGCGAGCGTGATGGGCACTACGAGAACCGCCGCGGAAACGAGGTTCTCCGTGCAGATCCCGAGGCCAAGGAACGCGGCCAGCGCGCCGGCGTACGACGGGTGCCGAATGAGCCCGTAGGGCCCCGAGTCGACCACCCTGTGGTCGGCGGCGACCGCGACATCCACGGTGAAGAAACGCCCCAGGTAGATGATCGCGTACCAGCGCAGCATCAGGCCCGCCACCACCAGCGCGCCCCCTAGGAAGCGGGCCTCGTGCAGCACGCCGCTGTTGGCCCGCGGCAAAAGGACGGACGAGGCGTTAGCCAACCCTATGCTCGTCAAGATCACCGCCCAAAGAAGCCCAAGCGAACCGCGGTCCCTGGACACGCTTCCGTTCCTCGACCTCTTCACCACCGCAAGGACAAGCTCGGACAGCCCAAACAGGCCTCCCAAGACCTCCATTGCTCGCGGGATCATTCTCCGGGTCGTTTTTTCCGACGGCTGCCGGGACGCGGTGCATCCGCTCCTTCGAGCGGTTCTGGACCCTTCGCCGATGGGCAGCCGCCTGGTCGCACGCCCCTTACCTCAGGAGCTTGAACGCATGCACCCAGTCGTTCTGGCGGAACCCGGGGATGCACCAGAGGACGCAGAGGGGCTCGATGGCCCGGGCCGCCTCGGCGCCGCCCATGTCCTCCGTCTCCCAGCCGAACGCGGTCAGGATTCCCGTCACGGTCTTCTTGGCCGCAGAATCGTTTCCGGCGATGAACATGGTCGGCTTCCCGCCCTTGAACCTCGGATTCACCATGCAGGCCGCCCCGACGGAGTTGAACGCCTTGACGAGATGCGCCGATCTGAATTCGCGCTGCAACCGCTCCATGAGCGACTCCTGAAAGCCCGTGAAGAGCTTCAGGACCCCGTTCTCCGGCGGCGCGTCCGAGATGGGATTGGTGGCATCGATGACCGGCTTCGCGGCAAGGTTTGCTTCCCCCGCCAGGCGCAGGGCGTCCGAGGCCGCGGTCCCCTTGACGGCGAGCACGACCACCTCCGCAGACTTGGCCGCATCCGCAAAACTTCCGATTCGCGCCTTGGGATTGGCCTTCGCCCAGTCCACAAGGCGCGCGACGTCGCGAGTTCCCATCGTGACTTCGTGCCCGTGCTTGAGGAAGCCGCCTCCCAGGGTCGTCGCCACTACCCCCGAACCTAAGATGCCGATTTTCATGGCGGAAAGATCGTCGGTCGACGCACGAAAGCAAGTGGCAATCGGGGAATGTCCGGCCTTCCCTTCAAAGCTGCGCCTCCACCCACCGGACGGCGTGTCTCACGAGCGCCGTGGCGTCCCCGAGCTGAAGCTTCTCCTTGATGTGGCCGCGATGGACGTCGACGGTCTTCGGGCTGAGGTGCAGCTGGCCGGCGATGTCGCGGGTGCTCTTTCCCAGGCCCACCAGCTGGAACACCTGGAATTCCCGGTCGGTCAGCTTCTCGATCGGCGAGGCCGATCCCCGGGGCTTCCGGACGGAAAGGTTCTCGAGCACCCTGGCCGACATGCGCTCGCTCAGATAGATCTGGCCGGCCAGCACCTGCCGGATCGCCGACAGCAGGTTCTCTCCCCCCGCCTCCTTCATGACATAGCCGCGGGCCCCGGCACGAAGCGTGCGCTCGGCGTAGATGGCCTCATCGTGCATCGAGACGACCAGGATCAGCCGCTCGGGCTTCTCGGCGATCAGGTCCTTGATGAACTCGAATCCGCTCCGTCCCGGCATGGTTATGTCGGTGAGAATCAGGTCAGGCTCGGCGCGGCCCAATTCCTTAATGGCCTCGGCGGGGTCGCCGGCCTCCCCGCAGACGACCATGTCCGGCTGCCGGTTGATGAGCTGCGCCAGCCCGGCGCGCATCAGCGGATGGTCGTCGACAAGCAGGATCTGCCTGCGCGGCGCGGGCTTGGGATCACGCCCCTCGGGAGGCGGGGCGCTTGAGTTCGCGGATCTGGGCGCTCGCGGCTTCACTCTGCCTTCAGTGCGTCGTCGTCGGCGAGAACCCCGGCAATGTTGCGACCGACCGCCCGGCGCGCGGTCAACGCCCGGTCCCGGACGGGAGCATCATCAGGTTGATGAAAAGGCCGAGCCGCCGGATGGCTTCGGCGAATTTTTCGTAGTCCACCGGTTTCTGAATGTAGACGTTGCAGCCCAGCTCGTGGCACTTCTCGACTTCGCGCGCGTCATCGGTCGTCGTGAGGACGACGATCGGCATCTTGCGCAGCTTCGGATCGGCCTTCAGCCGGCGAAGCACCTCGGTTCCCTCGATCTTGGGCATCCGGATGTCGAGCAGGACGAGATAGGCTTGCCCGTTGCTGTGCCGCTGGCGGGCGGCCGGGTCAAAGAAGAAGTCCAGCACCGCCTGTCCGTCGGAGAAATGCTGGATCGTGTTGTCCAGCCCGGCCGCCACGAGGTTCTCCCGCACGAGGATGGCATGGCCCTCGTCGTCGTCGACAATCAGTATTACGGGAGCGCGGTTCATGGCTGTTTGCCCGCGGCCTGTTCGGCCACGGGCAACGAGACGAAGAAAGTAGAGCCGGAACCCTCCCGGCTCTCAACCCAGATCTTTCCGTTCTCGCGCTCCAGGACCCGTTGCGCGATCGTAAGGCCCAGCCCCTCGCCGCTCGACGCCTCAGGATTCAGCCGATAGAAGATCTCGAAGATTCGGCGCTGCTGATCCGGCGCTATTCCCACGCCGTTGTCGGCCACCGTGTAGACGGCCCGGCCGTCTTGGACGCCCCCGGCGATCTCGATCCGGAGCGGCCGGCCCGGATCGCGGTAATTGAGGGCATTGTCGATCAGGTTGGCGAACACCTGGCTCGTATGCACGTTGTCGCCCAGGCACGGGGGCAGAGGGCCCACCCGGACGTCGGCCTTTGCCTCGTTCAACTGGTACTTCGTGGCCGCCACGATCTCCGCCAGGAGCGCGTTCATATCGAGCGGCGCGATAGTCAACGCCACGCGCCCCAGCCGGGAGTAGCGGAGAAGGCCCGCAAGGAGCAGGTCCATCTTGCTCACGCCCGCTCTGATGAAGTGCAGAGCCTGCGGGATTGTGGCGTCGATGGCCGGCTTCAGCTCCGCGGTCGGCACCGCACCGCCCCCCGCCGCGGCCGCCGCACGGATCTTCTCGCAGGCGCGCTCAAGCTGCCGGCTGAATCCCTGCACGTTGACAAGGGGCGAGCGCAGGTCGTGGGACACGGTGTAGACGATCGTCTCCAGCTCTCGGTTCTTCTCCGCCAGCTCGGCGGCGGAGCGCAGCAGCTCCGCCTCATCCTTCTTGCGCTGGGTGATGTCGGTGCGAATGGCGATGAATTGAATCGGCTTCCCCGTGCTGTCCACGCGGGGGAATATGGTCGTATCCACCCAGTAATAGGAGCCGTCCTTGGCCCGGTTTCTGATCTCGCCCCTCCACACCCGGCCCCGGCCGATCGTGCCCCAAAGGTCACGGAAGAATTCCTTCGGATGGTGGCGCGAATTTATGATCCGGTGATCCTGCCCGAGCAGTTCCTCGCGGGAATACTTCGAGATGGCGCAGAACTTCTCATTGACGTAGGTGATCCGGCCCGCGCCGTCGGTGATCGCGACAATGGAGTGCTCGTCGAGGGCCGCCTTGATGTCCTTGAGCTCCGCCAGGGCCGCAAGCTTGTCGTGCTCGACCCGGCTCTGTCGGGTTGCCGCCTCGGGGTCCCGCGCCTCGCGGGAGACGCGGCGAACAATCCACGCGAGGCATGCAAGGTTGGCTGCCGCCGCCAGGACATATGCCGCAATCCGCACCGGACCCGGGCCGATCCACGCGACCAGCAGAAGGCTGGCAACTAGGATAGCTGCCGCTGCAGCAAATAGTCTCCCGGTTCCCGATTGCATGGAATTCACGAGATATCGGGCTAATAGATGTCATGTCGGTCGCGGGTCGCAACAGGTTGCGCAAAGTATTTTTGCCGGGCTCGGCCACGTGATTCGTTTGCCTCCGAAGATAAACCCAACGGCCGCAATCGGCGCATTGGGGCGAGGCCGTTGGCTCAACGCGGCATTGCCGCGCCAGTCGGCGCGCCCGATTTGCCGCGAATCAGTGAGCCATTCGGCCGCTCGTTCGCGCACAGATGAAGGAGGCGCGCAATCCCTGCGGCTCAAATGGCAATATCCGCGCAGCACGGCGGAACTTGCTCGGGTAGTTTGGAAAACGTGAAGACCATACTTGTCCCGATCGACTTCTCCCCCGTGACGCGCGCGGTCATGGCCGAGGCGGTCTCGTTGGCCAAGTCAGCAGGCGCCCGCCTGGTGCTCCTGCATATCGCTCAGCCCACGCCGCTCGTGGCCGATTACGGCCCGCCCATGGCCGGCTTCGTGATGCCGGTCATGGAGGCGCAGGAAGAAAACGCCACTCGCCAGCTGGGCAGGTGGAGGCATCGCGTAGACGCGCAAGAACTGCCTGTTATGACCGTCCGACTGGCCGGGGCTGCGCCGTCGCAGTTAATCGTTGAGGAAGCCGAGCGGCGTTCGGCTGACTACATCGTGATGGGATCCCACGGTCACACCGCCCTTTATGACCTGCTCGTGGGCAGCACCACCGGCGGCGTGCTGAAAAAGGCTCCTTGCCCCGTGATTGTCATTCCCGCGCGCCATTCCGCGCCCGCCCAGTCGGTTCAGGCCGCGCAGCACATACCAAGAAATGCCTAGGGTTGGGCAAGCGCTGCGGAGCATGGCGGACAAACCCCTGTTAGCCTTTCACCGTGAATCTGACCGCGGCTCCGATTTGCTTTATTCCCAAGACCGGAACATCTTGCCAGCCAAGCTGTCCCGCAAGCATCACAGCGAGACCTCCCGGCCATCGCCCGAAATAGCCATCTGGATATGAACCCGGATCAACCGAACAGTTCGGAGACAAAGATCGATCCCCGCTGGAAGTGGCATTATCGCGAGTTAATGCGCCTAAAGGGCCGAATCCTCGGCAAACTTGAGGAGCGGCAGCGCGCGGTGAATGCGTCCCTTGCGGAGAGCCACAAGGATCCGGCCGACACCGCCGCCGACGAGACGGAGCGCGACGTCCTCTTCGCCGAACTGGGAATGGAGAAGAACTCGGTCTCGGAAATCGAGGCCGCGATCCACCGGATTCGAAATGGGACCTATGGGATCTGCGAGGCGTCGGGGAAACCGATCCATCCCGACCGCCTTCGAGCCATCCCCTGGACCCGATATTGCAAAGAGGCCGCGCCCCCGCGCGGTCCGCGCATGCTGTGACCGCGCACGGTCCGGCCTGAAACGATCCGCAGCCGGGCGCACTCGCACGGCTTTTGGGCGGGTTCCAGCTCCAGCTCTGAGCGTGGGTTCCGGCCCGCGCCTGCCTTTCGCGGCTCGGACGGGACAGCTTGCCGGGCCTTGTTAACCCGGCTGCAAGGCCCCTTCGATGAGACATTTATCCATCATCGGCCAAGAACCGAGCAATGAATACCAAGCCATGCGTAGCATCCCTCCGGGAAACTGTCAGAGTACGTTTGGCACTGTCACGCACAACCCCATAACCAGCCATGAAGAACCAAATCACTCGCTGGAATCCGTTGCGGCAGTTGGAACAGATGCAGAACCGTCTGGCCTCCAGCTGGCCATTCGACCCGTTCGCGAATGCCGGAAAGGGAGAGTCAGTGACATTCGCGGAATGGTCCCCGCGCGTCGACGTCATCGAGAATGAAAAGGAATTCCTGATTAAGGCGGAACTTCCTGAAATGAAGCGCGAGGATGTAAATGTGTCCGTGGAGGACGGCGTGCTCACCGTCTCGGGAGAGCGCAAGTTGGAGAAGGAGGACAAGGGCAAGAAATTCCACAGGATAGAGCGCGAATACGGCTCCTTCGCGCGCAGCTTCACCCTCCCTAGCGGCACCTCGGGAAAGAAGATCACCGCCGAATTCAAGGATGGCGTCCTCAAGGTCCACCTGCCGAAGGACAAGAAGGCGCTCTCGGGCAAGGCAATAGAAATCAAAGCCGGCTGACCGGTCTCCAAACCAGGAGGAAACCACCATGAGAAAAGAAGCCAAACCGCGTTACTCCTCCGCCAGGCCGACGGAGGATGACATCCGAGACTACGCTTATCACCTCTACGTCCAGGACGGCTGCATTCCCGGGCACGATCTGGATCACTGGCTGGAGGCAGAATGCTGCCTGCGCGCCAACATTCCAAAGCAATACACGCGCACACGACTCCATCGCCACATTCACCACAACTGAGGTGGGCCCCGCCCCCATGCAGGGTCCCGGGGCCGGGAACCCCGCGGCCTGCGTAATCGAGGCAGCTTGATTATCTGCCCGCGCCGGAGTTCCGGCGCGGGCTCACTGCGGTCAGCAACCGCCTGCACCGCGCCAGGCGCCAGCCCGCCACAAGGCGGGCCGGCCTCCCGAAAGCGGGGTTTCCCTTTCTACAGGGTAAGCGCAGCCCGGGCCGATTCGGACCTGCTCCTCACGACGCGGCCCGCCGCCCGGGCGATCACGAGTTCCTCATTCGCCGGCATGACCCTCACCGTCACCCGGCTGTCGTCCGCTGAAATGATCGAGGAGCTCTGCCTGTTGCGGGACGGGTCCAGGTGAATCCCGAGGAAATCGGTCTGCTCGCAGATCCTCCGGCGGACCGCCGGCGCGTTCTCGCCGATCCCGCCGGAAAAGATTAGCGTGTCCAATCCGCCCAGCACTGCGGCCAGCGAACCCAGGTGCTTCTTCGCCGTATAGCAGAAAAGCTCGATCGCCTCCGCCGCCCTTGGATTCGTCGCCGCGACTTTCAGGAGCTCGCGCATGTCACGGCTGACTCCCGAGACGCCGAGCAGGCCCGATTGGCAGTTCACCAGTTCGCCCACCTCGGCCGCAGAGAGGTTCTTTCCCAAGAGCAGGTGGAGCACGACACCGGGGCAAAGGTCCCCGGAGCGGGTGCCCATCATGAGGCCGCCGTTCGCCACGAATCCCATTGTCGTGTCGATGCTTCGGCCGCCGGCAATCGCGGCCATGCTCGCGCTGCTGCCCAGATGGGCGATCACGATGCGCCCTTCGGCGGCGGCGGCGCCCGCCTCCTGGGCGAGCTGCTGCAGGATGGACTCATGGGCGAGGCCGTGGAACCCGAAGCGCACAATACCCTGCTCGGAGAGCTCGCGGGGCAACGGGTGCATCCTGGCCACCGGGGGCATCTGCCGATGGAATGACGTGTCGAAGCAGGCAACGTGCGGCAGGTTTGGAAAAGAATCCTTCACAACCCGCATCGCCCGAATTTCGGGCGGGAGGTGCCCGGGCACGAGCTGCCCGACCGCACCGAGCTCCTCCTCGATCCCCGGCGTGATCATGACGGGCTCCGTGGAACGGGTCCCGCCGTGGACAACCCGGTGGCCGACCCCATCGATGCAGCAGCCAAATGACTGGCTGCCCAGCCATTCCAGGAACCTCCGGGCAGCGGTCTCGTGATCGGCGATGCTGAAGAGGCTCTCGAAAAGGAGCTTTCCCCCCTCGCCCTGAACGAGGCAGCGTCCCTGTCCAAGCCCGATGCCTTCGTAGCGGGCGAACACCAGCCTCCGCTCCACCGGGCCCAACCCATACACCGCGAACCTCAGGCTCGAGGACCCGCAGTTGGCGGTTAGGATGTGGATGTCCTGGCTCATGTTGGATTTGGGGCCGATCCCGCGCCAGAGGCGCGCGCAGCCCGATGGTGTTCGATCGTCCATCGATCGTACCCGACCGCGCTTCCCGCTGGCTCCGCAGCTGTTGCCTTTTGCCGGGCGAATCTTGCCCAAAGCCAGGCGTCAAGCCCATCCCGCCGGACACCGGCAAAGGGCCTTTCGCCACACCCCGGCCACTGTGCCCACCGGTTAGACCTCCCGAGCGCCGTGCCAGCGTCGAGGGCCGGCAGCAGGCAAGAGATGCGCAGGGATTTGCAAAATGCGCGACACCGCGCAGTCGGGAAAGCTATAATATCCTGTTGTTCAAATCACCCGGTGCTCTTCTCGCGCTCGCCTTCCGTTCGGCCGACCGTGCTTGGTTGCGGCGTAACCAACCGCCGTGCACTGTCGAGCCGGTCCTTCGCCAGGCCGCACGGCGGGCGCCGCGACCCCCCAGTGATGTGAGATTCCTGCCCAAAGATACCGCCGCAGCCAGCCGGACATCGGTTCTGTGAGCACCAACACCTGACCGACATGAAGCCACCCGCGAATCACAAGGCCCGGCCGGGGGCATCGGAGAGGTCGCTCGATTTCATGTTTGCCCCGAGAACCGTGGCCGTCATCGGCGCCACGGACAGGAAGGGCAGCGTCGGACGGGCCGTGCTGGAGAACCTCAACGGATTCAAGGGGGCCGTGTATCCCGTGAACCCCAAACACCCGAGCCTGCTCGGTGCCACGTCGTTCCCGAGCGTGGCCGCGGTCCCCGCCACGATCGACCTCGCTGTCATTGCCACGCCCGCCCCGACGGTCCCTGGCATCATTCGCGAATGCGCCCAGGCGGGCGTCAGGAGCGCGATCATCCTTTCGGCGGGCTTCAGGGAGTCCGGACCCGAGGGCGCCGCGCTTGAGCGCCGGATAAGCGACGAAGCGGCCCCCTGCGGAATGCGCATCATCGGCCCCAACTGCCTCGGCATCATGGTGCCTCCCCTCGGATTCAACGCCACCTTTGCCGGCGCCATGGCCCGGCGCGGGAACATAGCGTTCATCAGCCAGAGCGGCGCGCTCTGCACGGCAATACTCGGGTGGAGCTTTCAGAAGAAGCTCGGCTTCAGCGCGTTCGTCTCTGTGGGATCGATGCTCGATGTCGGCTGGGGCGATCTGATCTATCATTTCGGCGACGACCCCAACACGCACAGCATCGTGATCTACATGGAGTCAATAGGCGATGCCCGCTCGTTCCTCTCGGCGGCGCGCCAAGTCGCCTTCAAGAAGCCGGTTATCGTCATTAAGGTGGGACGTTCGGATGCCGCGGCGAGCGCAGCCGCCTCGCACACGGGCGCACTCACCGGCAGCGACGAGGTGCTCGACGCCGCGTTTCGCCGGGTTGGCGTGCTGAGGGTCGAGACAATCGAGGAGTTGTTCGAGCTGGCCGATCTGGTGGCCAAGCAGCCTCTGCCCCAGGGGCCGCGCCTTTGCATCGTGACCAACGCGGGCGGCCCCGGGGTCCTCGCCGTCGACATGCTCGTCAGCTCCGGCGGGCAGCTTTCCCAACTCTCCCCGGTGAGCATGGAGGCATTGGATGCCCTGCTGCCGGCCACATGGAGCCACGGGAACCCGATCGACATCCTCGGCGACGCCGACGCGAAGCGCTACTCAAGCGCTGTCGAGGTGGCGATGAACGAGCCAAACTCCGACGGGGTGCTCGTCATCCTTACCCCCCAGGCCATGACGAATGCCACCGCGACCGGGGCCATGATCGGGCCGTTCGCCAAGGCCCTGGGCAAGCCCGTGCTCGCGTGCTGGATGGGCGGCGCCGAGGTGGAAGCCGGCCGGCAGATCCTCATTGAGAACGGCCTGCCTCTCTTCGAATACCCGGACATGGCGGCCCGCGCCTTCAGCTACATGTGGCGCCGCAGCTCAAACCTGCATTCACTTTACGAGACGCCGGCGCTCTCTGCAGGCTCCGAAAACGGGATCTCCGCGCGCGAGCAGACCGCCGCGATCATCGGCGCAGCGCAAAAGGCCGGCCGCACGCTCCTGAGCGAGTATGAGGCGAAGAGGGTGATCTCCGCATATGGCATTCCCGCCGTGGAAACCCGCGTCGCGCTGACCGAGAAGGCCGCCTTAGCCGCCGCCGAAAGGCTCGGCTTCCCCGTGGCGGTCAAGCTGCACTCCGAGACCCTGACGCACAAGACGGACGTCGGGGGCGTGCATCTGAACGTCGCGACGGCCGATGCGGTGCGCCTGGCCTGGCGCGCCATTGAAAAGGCCGTGGGCGAAAGGGCCGGCAAGCAGCACTTCCTCGGCGTGACGGTGCAGCGGATGGCGCCGCGCGACGGCTACGAGCTCATCCTGGGCAGCAGCGTCGATCCCCAGTTCGGCCCCGTGCTTCTCTTCGGCGCCGGAGGTGAGCTTGTCGAGATCTTCAAGGACCGCGCGCTCGCCCTGCCGCCGCTCACGACCAACCTCGCGCGCCTAGTCATGGAGCAGACGAAGATCCATTCTGCGCTGAAGGGCGTTCGCGGGCGGCCCGCAGCGGACCTCCCGGGGCTCGAGCGGCTCCTTGTGAGGTTCAGCCAGCTCATCGCCGAGCAGCCCCGGATAAAGGAGATCGACGTCAACCCCCTGGTGGTCTCGGACAAGCAGACGCTGGCGTTGGACGCCCGAATTGTCCTGCACGAGGCCACCCTTGCCGACGCGCAGCTGCCCAGGCTCGCCATCCGCCCCTACCCTTTCCAATACGTGACGCCGGCGACCCTGAAGGACGGGACCCCGGTAATGATCCGCCCGATTCGCCCCGAGGACGAGCCCCTCATGGTCAACTTCCACAAGATGCTCTCGGCGAGCAGCGTATACAACCGCTATTTCGAGTTCCTGAACCTGGAGCAGCGCATCGCGCACGAGCGGCTGGCGCGCCTTTGCTTCATAGACTACGATCGCGAGATGGCGCTGGTCGCAGAGTGCCGCATCCGGGGGAGGGCCGGCCGGGAGATCATCGGGGTGGGCAGGCTGATAAAGATGTCCGACGCGAACGCGGCCGAGTTCGCCCTGGTCGTCGGCGACCCATGGCAGAATCGCGGCCTCGGGCTCCTGCTCCTGAACCTCCTGGTGAAGATCGGCCGCGACGACCGCCTTGCGCTCATTTCGGGCGAGATCCTGCCGGACAATGTCGCGATGAAGCACGTCACCCGCCGGGCCGGATTCCGGCTCCAGCACCCGCCAGGCGAATCGGTGATCAAGGCTGAGCTTGAACTGTGACTCCGGCCCGCGGGACAACATGTGCCCTGACCGGCCCCGCGCGTTCGGTCAACGGGCGCCGCCCGTTGGATACGCCCGGCATCGCCCGGCCGCGGGTCCCGGCGCCCCCGCCGCGCCCGCCGACCCCCATTTGCATTGAAGCGCCAGAAACGCGTCAGCAGGATGACCCGCAGTGAGCAGCCCCCCGACGGAACTTGATGCCGCCCAGATAGACGAGGGTTCGTGGCGCCGGCCCTCGCTTGAGGCCATCCTGCGGCTGGCCGCCGTCGTGGGCGCCGCATGGCTTGCGGCCGTGTTGATCGCGGCGCCGGCCCTCGTCCAAAGCTTCTTCGGGATAACCTGCGCCGCGGCGGTGGTCCTGCTCTGGGTGGCATCGTTCGCGCGGTTGTCCGACCGCATGCGGTTCGCGGCCATCGAGATCGCCTGCTTTGCCGCCGCGATAATGCCGATGTTGGTTTATGGAGCGGCTCCCGGCACGCCGGTGCTTCTGGGGCTTTCCATCCTGTTCGCGACCATCTACTATGACTGGAAGGGCGGTGTCATTGCCGGCATCGCGAGTCTCGTGGTCCTCGTCGGCGGGGCCTGGGGCTGGACTGCCGGCTTTCTGCCCGCCGGCCCCGCCGTGCCCGGGATGGTGCCCGCGCGCCTTGACTTCTGGGTGCGCACGATATTCGCCCAGATCCTGGCCACCTGCGTGATCACGGGGACGGTCGCGTTCGTCCTCCGGCGGATGCGGACGATCCTGCTCCGCTTCCAATCCGCGGAGGAGAAATTCTCAAAGTCATTCCGCTCGTGCCCGGATGCGATGACGATTTCCGACCTGGAGTCGGGCCGCTACATCGACGTCAACGAGAGCCACGCGCGCCTGACGGGCTACCGCAGGGAGGACGTGATCGGCAGGACGTCCGTGGAGCTCGGCGTCTTCAACGACGATCGGGACCGGGAGGCATTCGCGGCGCCGCTGCGCGCAACGGGGACGGTCCACCGGATGGAGCGGCAGATCCTCGACCGCGCGGGGCGCGCCATCGACGTCATGCTGAGCGCCGAGCGGTTCGACCTGGCCGGGCGGGCGTGCGTGCTGACGATCGTCCAGGACATAACCGAGCGCAAGAAGGCCGAGGCCGCCTTGAAGGCCAACGAGGAGCGCCTAAGGAGCTTCATCGAGAATGCGAGCGTGGGAATCTACAGGTCGACGCCCGAGGGGCGGATCATCATGGCGAATCCCGCCCTGCTGCGGATACTTGGCTACAACTCGTTCCAGGAGCTCGCATCCCGAAACATCGAGTCGGAAAGCCAGCAGGCGAGCTACCCGCGAGGGGAATTCAGGGAGGCTGTCGAGCGCACGGGCCTCCTCAGCGGCTGGGAGGCGGCTTGGACAAGGCGGGACGGCACAAAGATCTATGTGCGGGAGAGCGCGGTAGCGGTACGCGCCGCCGACGGCAGCGTCCTGCATTATGACGGCATCATCGAGGACATCTCGGAGCGCAAGAAGACCGAGCAGGCCCTGCGCGAGAGCGAGGAGCGCTTCCGCAACCTGACCGAGGCCGCGTTTGAGGGGATTGTCATCACCGACGACGGCCGGATCGTGGACATCAACGACCAGGGCCTGAAGCTGTTCGGCTGGGAGCGGGCCGAGATGGTGGGGCGCAGCGCCCTTGACTTCATCAGTCCGGAATCGCGCCAGATCGTGGCCGAGCGCATGCGCGACCGGCGCGAGGCGGTTTACGAGCACCAGCTGCTGCGCAAGGACGGCACCAGCTTCCATGCGGAGGCGCAGGCCAAGATGATGCCCGTCGGCGGCCGGCTGCTGCGGATGACGGCGCTGCGGGACATCACCGAGCGACGGCAGGCCGAGCAGAGGCAGAAGAATCTGGAGGATCAGCTTCGCCAGATGCAGAAGATGGAGGCCCTCGGCACGCTTGCGGGAGGCATCGCGCACGACTTCAACAACATTCTCACCGGAATACTCGGCAACCTCCAGCTCGCCGAGATGGACCTGCCCACCGGCCACCCGGCGTTCGTGGCGCTGAAGGCAGCGGACAAGGCCAGCTGGCGCGCCCGCGACCTGATTGCGCGGATCCTTTCGTTCAGCCGCCTCGATCGCGACAACCGGGCGCCGGCCTCGCTCGGCCCCGTTGTGTTCGAGGCCGTGCAGCTGCTGCGCGTCGGCCTCCCGGCCAACATCGAGATTCGCACGGACATCGAGCCCAAATGCCCCACCGTCGTCTTCGATGCCGGCCAGATCCACCAGGTGATCATGAACCTAGGCACAAACAGCGCCCACGCGATGCGGGACCACGGCGGCATCCTGGAGTTGGGCCTTCACTCGGTGACGCCCGGCGAGGCATTGCGGGAGCGCCATCCGCAGATCATCCCCGGGCCCACGGTGTGCCTCACGTTGCGCGACACCGGCTGCGGCATGGAGCCGGCGGTGCTCGAGCGCATCTTCGAGCCTTTCTACACGACGAAGGCACTGGGGCACGGCACGGGGCTGGGACTCGCCATGGTGCACGCCATAATGAAGAGCCACAACGGGGCCATTGTCGTCGAGAGCGCCCCGGAGTCCGGAACCAAGTTCGACCTCTATTTCCCGGCCTCAGTCGACCAGGCCCCGCAATCCGGTCCGGGCACGCGCTCTCCCTTCGGCGACGACCTCGCTCCCTTCGGCAGGAACCGGAAGATCATGCTGGTCGACGACGAGGACCCCATCCTTGTCATAGGAGCCGACTTCTTGAGGCGCCTGGGGTTCATCCCGGATTCGTTCGCCCGCCCCGCCGAGGCCCTGGAGGCGTACCGGGCGGACCCGGCCGCCTACTGCGCGGTGATCAGCGACCTCACGATGCCCGAGATGACCGGGCTTGAGCTGGCCCGCCACATTCTGGCCATAAGGCCGGGCGTTCCGATAATCCTCACCTCGGGCTACCTCCACTCGGACGCGCAGCAGAAGGCCCGCGAATCCGGCGTGCAGTGCGTCATCAACAAGCCGTTTGACATGCAGGAACTGGTCTCGCAGATCCGCGCGGTCCTCGGCGAGGCGGCAACCCAACCCGCGTAGCGGGGGGCGCCATCCCCCTGCGCCGGCGCGGCATACCCCTAGCGCCCGCCGCCAGATCCTCAGGTCCGCGCCACCTCGGCCTCCGGCTGGAGGGGGCCGCTCCCGGCCCTGCCCAGCAGGCGAAGCAGGCCATCGAGTAGGGTCAGCGGATGGGGCGGCCAGCCCGGGATGAAGAGATCGACCGGCACTATCGACTCCGCCCCGTTTCTCACCTCCGGATTCCCCGCAAAGGGCCCTCCCGAGATCGCGCACGTCCCGACGGCTATGACGATCTTCGGCTCAGGCATTGCGATCCACGTCTTCCTAAGCGCCAGCTCCATGCTCCGCGAGACGGGCCCCGTTATGACAAGCCCGTCCGCGTGGCGCGGCGAGGCGACGAACTGGATGCCGAAGCGCCCGAGGTCCCAGCCGACTGTGCCGAGCACGTTGAGGTCCGCCTCCGCGGCTCCGCAGCCGCCGGCGCTCACGACCCGCAGCCGGAGGGAGCGCCCAAGGAGCCTCCGCAGCCTTTCGTCCAGGGCCGCCGCGAGCCGCATCGTCCCCGATCCGGGGTCGCCGAGCACGAGGTCCTCGCGGCGGCGGGCCGCCATCCGGTGGTCCCCCGTCTGCGTGATCGCCCCGTTCGGGCATGCCTCGACGCAGGCCGCGCAGAACAGGCAGCGCCCGAGGTCCAGCGCCACTCCCCTGCCCGCGGGGTGCGCGATCGCCTGGGTCGGGCACACGGAAAGGCACTCGCTGCAGCCCACCGTGCACTTGGCCCCGTCGACCCGCAGCGCTCCCCCGTGGCGGTCGGGCAGGGCCGGCGGCGGGCCCTTGGGATAGGCCATTGTCTCACAGCCGCGCCTTAGCCGATGCCTGATGGTGTCGAGGACGAACATTTGGAGGGGGAGACCGGGTTCAGAGGTCGAAGCCGCAATAGGAGAGGTTGAAGCTCTTGTTGCAGACCGGGAAGTCCGACACGGCCTGCCCGCGCATCGCCAACGCGAGGCCCGTCCAGTTGTGAAACGACGGGTCGACGATCTTGTAGCGCCGGAGCCGCCCCGCGGCATCGGTCAGCGCCGCATGGCACACTTCGCCCCTCCAGCCCTCGACCAGCGCCACGGCCAGGCGGTCCGCGGCGGGCACCCCGGGGTTGCCCATGATGTCGCCCTCCGGCGCGGAGGCCATCTGCTCCCTCAGCAGCTGCCCCGAGCGCTGGATTTCAAGCCAGCGCACGCGGGCACGGGCAAACACGTCGCCGCTCGGCCATACTGCCACCGGCGCCTGCGCCAGCCGGTGCCAGCCCGCCGGGTGGTCGTAGCGGACGTCGCGCACGAGGCCGCAGGCCCGCGCGGCCGGCCCGACAAGGCCCAGCTCCGAAGCCTGGCCGGGGGACAGCGTTCCCGTGCCCTCGAAGCGCGCCCGCACCGACGCGGCATCCCACAGCCACTCGCACGCCTGCTCCACGTCGGCGAGCGCCCCGTCCAGCCGCTCGGCGAGGCGCGACAGCCGCTCCGGCTCCAGATCGTGGCGGCAGCCCCCCGGCCGCGCCAGTCCCCGCCCGAACCGGTTCCCGCAGATAAGCGCCGTCAGATTCAGGAAATCGCCCCGGATCCTGCCGCAGGCCGAGGCCGCGGGGAGAAACGCCACGTCGTTTGCCAATGCGCCGAGGTCGCCCGTGTGGTTCGCCAGCCGCTCGAGCTCAAGCGCCACAAGGCGCAGCCACTGCGCGCGCAGCGGCGCCTCCGCGCCGGCCAGCGCCTCGATCACCGAGGCATATGCGGTCGCATGGCCGATCGTCGCGTCGCCGGACACGGCCTCCATCTGGCTCATCGTCGCGCGGTGGGGGCCCCCGACAAGGCCCCTCTCAATGCCCCGATGCTGGTAGCCGAGCGCGATCTCGAGGTGCAGCACCTCCTCGCCCGAGCACTGGAAGCGGAAATGCCCCGGCTCGATGATCCCCGCGTGCACCGGCCCGACGGCAACCTCGTGGACCTCGCCCCCCTCCACCCGGAAGAATTCCCCCTGGGCCGGTGCGGCCCCGGCGCAGGCGCGCACGGGTTTGAGCCAGGGATGGCCCTGCGGCACGAGGCCGAACTGCTCCCAGACCTCGCGCTCGAACATGTGGGCCTGCGGATGCTCCGGGGTGAGCGCCGGATAGGCGCCGCCCGCCGGAAGGCTGCGGGCCGCCGCCAAAGTGTTGTCCGCGTCAAACGCGATGACGGCGACAAGGCGCGTGGCGGCACCCTCCGGGACGCCGAACCATGCGCACAGCCGGGCGCCGCGCTCCAGGCCGGCCGCAGTCTCGCGCACGAGCTCCGCCAGCGGCCACTCGGGCACCTCGGCCCACGGGATGCCCGTGGCATTGGGAAGGAGCGCGAATGAGGATGCGCTGCTCATGGCGCTGGCGATAGTTGATCCACCGCGGCCGACCACGCCTCCCGCAGCGGCGCGGGCGTCGCGAGGCCGAGCCACAGCGAGAGGCCCAGCAGGACCAGCGGCGGAAGGACCACGCCCGCGGTCTCGCGAATCCGACGGGCGCCGGTTCTGGCGCTCACCCGCGGCCGGCCGTCGACGATGGCGAGCACGAGCCGCGTCATGCCGAAAAAGGCGAACGCCAGGCACGCTAGGAATATGCCTCCCCCGGCCCCGTGCCCCGTCTCGAATGCGGCCCGCAGCACGCGCAGCTCGCTGAAGAACGGCCCGAACGGAGGGCAGGCGGATATGGCGAGGGTCCCGGCCACGAAGATCGCGGCCGATTGCGGCGTGACGGCCAACATGCCGCTCACCTCGTCTGTAGTGCGCGCGCCCGCGGCGCGCCGGATCGTCCCCGCGCTCAGGAAGAGCGCCCCCTTGGTAAGGCTGTTGTTCCAGACGTGGAAGAGGACCGCCCATAACCCCGCCCGGCCGAACGCCGCGCCGCTCGCAAGGATGCCCATGTGCTCGACGCTCGAGTAGGCGAGCATCCGCTTGAAGTCGCGCGTGCCCAGCAGGAAAAGGGCCGCGACCAGCATCGAGAACAGCCCGATCGCGAGCATCGTGCGGCCCGTCACCGCCGCCTCGCCCGCCGAATCGACCACCGCGCGCACCCGAAGAAGCGCCGCAAACGCCACCGTCGTCACGCCGCCGGCGAGCATCGCCCCCACTATGGCGGGGGCCTCGCCATAGGCGTCCGGCTTCCACGTGTGCATCGGCGCAAGGCCCATCTTGGTCCCGTAGCCCGCGAGCAGCAGCACCCATCCCGCCAGCACCCACGGACGCGAGAGGGCGGGTCCGTGCGCCATCAGCGCGACGAACGTCAGGTCGCCGCTTCCGCCCCCGTAGATGTAGGCGTAGCCCAGGAAGAACGTTCCCAGCAGGGACAGGGCGATGCCCGTGCCGCCGATCAGCAGGTATTTCCAGGTCGCCTCGAAGGCCCGCGGCGTCCCGTTGAAATGCAGCAGCGGAACCGTGGCGAGCGTGACCGCCTCCGTTGTGATCCACAGCAGCCCCAGGTGGCGCGCCTGGTGGGCCGCGCTCATCAGGCCGAGCACCGCGAGCAACGACGCCACGAACACGCGGTTGCGTCGCTCCGCGCGCAGGCCGAGGTAGGGCACCGCGTATGCCGCGCAGACCAGGAAGAGCAGCGAAACCACCGGCAGCACCGCCCGCGCAAGCTGGTCGAAGCCGAGCCACGCCGCCGCCGGGACCGCCGGCGGCCTCAAGAGCAGCCAGAATGCGAGCGCCGTGTGGGCCAGGCCCACCGCGGGGAGCAGCCACGGGCGCGTCCGTTCATTCGGCCAGGCCGCCGCCAGCGCAGCCCCCGCGACCGGGACAAGGATGAGCAGCAGTTCCCTCATTCGCGGAGCACGGTCAGCTTGCGGGTGTCCAGCGAGTCGAACGCCCGCTGGATGCGGTCCATGATGATCCCGATCACGAATACGGCCACGGTGAGATCCAGGAGGATGCCCGACTCGACCAGCAGTGGGGTCGAGTGGATGAGCAGGAGGCCAAAGAGGTAGATGCCGTTGTCCAGTATCAGGTAGCCGCAGACCTGGGAAATGGCCGTCACTCTGCCGATGAGCAGGATGAAGCCCGTGAAGATCGAGGCTAGGGCGCCCGGCACCAGCATGGTGCCGGCATGCTCGCCCAGGAGCGGCAGCAACCGCGCGCCGTCGACAGCCGCCATGGTCCCGCCGGCCCCGAGCAGCATCGAGGCCACGAACCCTATGGACGGCTCGATCTCCCGGTCGATCTTCGTGGCGCGCATCGCCCGGTGCAGAAGATTCGGGATCACGAGGCCCTTCACCGCCACCGTGCCCGCCGCCACCAGCGCGACCAGCCACCCGAACCTTTCCTCCATCAAGAACGGCACCAGGCCAAGCGCCACGCCCTGCGCGGCCACGATGCGGATCACCGAAGGCATCCGGCTGCTGCCGAGCGCGAGCAGGTTCAGGCCCATCGCCAGGCCGATCAGCAGGTTGACGTAAGCGCTCATCCCGCCCCACCCTTCCATGCCAGCAGCAGGGCGAACAGGCACAGCAGGAACGCCGTCGTCAGGAGCAGCGGCACGCGCCGGAACGCAAAGCGCGCGAGCAGCGATTCGACGAGCCCCACGCCGGCAGTCACCCCGAGCACCGATCCGGCTAGCGCCGCGGCCCCCGGCAGCAGGGGCAGCTGCCGTATCGGCAGCACGGCCTCGCTCAGAAGCACCACGAAGAGCAGCAGCTTCATCGAGGCCCCGTGAAGGATCACCGCGAGCGGCGGCCCGCTATGGTCCAGCGCCATGGCCTCATGGATCATCGTCAGCTCGAGGTGGGTGTTGGGATCGTCGAAGGGCACGCGGCAGTTCTCGGCAAGGAGCACGGCGAACAACCCGGCGGCCAGGAGCGCCGCCCCGGCGCCCACCGGTGGCGCCAGCATCGCGCTTAGCGTGACGCTTCCCGACTGGACGCAAAGCGCCAGCAACGCCGTGATGAGGGCGACCTCCGAGAGCACCGCGTAGCTCACCTCGCGCGCGGCGCCCATCCCCTCGAAGGAGGAGCCTGCCTCGAGGGCGGACCACGCCGTGCAGAATCGCGCCGCCGCGAGCAGGTAGACCATCAGCAGAACGTCTCCCTTGAAGCTGAGCGGCCCGCCCGCCGGCCCGAGCGGGATCAGGAGCGCCGCCGAGGCCAGCGCCACCCAGCCAACGGCCGGACCCGCGACAAAGCCGGGGGAAGCCAGCGTGCTCAGGACCACGCCTTTTTCCCACAGGCGCGCGAGGTCGTAGTAAAGCTGCAGCACCGGCGGCCCCCTGCGCCCCGCCACCCAGGCCTTCACCTTGTTGAGGATGCCCGGGAGGATAGGCGCAAGCAGGAGCCACACCGCAAGGCGGAGAACGACCTCGAGGAATGCCGTCATCCCGCTCCCCCCCCGCTGCCGGTTCCGGCCGCTGACGCGTCCGCGTCAGCCAGCGCCTCAAGGATCTCCTGGTCCGTCGCACCCCGCGCCACCAGGTCGCGCAGCGGCCCGCGGTCCAGGATCCGGCAGAGCCGCCCCAGGATGTCGAGATGGGCCCGCGCCGACGGCGCGACGAAGAACAAGAGCCGCGAGAGCGGCACATCGTCGGGCAGGCCCGCCGCCAGTTCGAGCGGATCCCGCAGGAGCAGGAGCGCGAGCGAGCCCGAGTCGCGGCCCAGGGCGACGCGAGAGCTCAGATGCGGCAGGGCGAATCCGCCCCCGACGGGGGCGAAATTCACGCCGTTCTTGGACCGGAGCCGCTGAATGAGCACCTGGCGGATCGGCGGTGTCGCGCCCGGCAGGGAGCCGACGATCCTCTCGAGTACGCCCGGCACGTCCGCCGATGCGACGCCGCGCCAGATGCCGCCTGCCCTCATGAGCGCCTCGAGCCGCCAGGCGACGGCGAGCGCGGGCGTCTCCGGCGCGAGAAACCCCGCCTTGGCGGCAAGCCCGCGCGCCGCCGCCCAGTTCGCCACCTGCACCCTGTCGAACAGGAGACGCCCCCGGTCGGGCGTGTGGGGAAGCCCTTCGTTGCGGATCCAGTCCTCCACGACCGACTCCGAGACCCCGAATGACTCCGCAATCTGGATGAGATTCAAGTACATGGCTGGCGATTCAGGCCTCCCTCATCGGCCTCCCCCGAAAAACACCACCGCCGCCAGTGCGGCCAGTCCGGCCACAATGTAGAGCAGGTAGGCCTGCAGGTGCCCGTGCTGCAGCCGGCGCGCGAACATCGCAAGCTTCAGCACGCCCGCTCCCACCGGCTCGACCACGTGCTCAAGCACGGTCTCGGGCGTGCGCTCCTCGAGGCTCGCATGGGCGGGAAAAGCTCCGGCCGGGATCTCCCGGCGGCGGAGCGGCCGGAGCACCCACGAGAACCATTCCGTTATGGTGGCCGCGAAAGAGCCGGCGGTATACTGCATCCGGGCCGAGGGCGCGGCATACCCGCAGTCCCAGGTCAGCTCGCGGCGCACGCCATTCCGGAGCGTGCGCCGCCAGAGGAGCGACACCGCAACGACCGCGCCCAGCGTCAGGGTCACATTCGCGACGCTGATAGCGCCAAGCGACGGCGGCGCCTCGAGGCCGGCCCAGGCGGGGTTCCATGCCGACGCTGCGCGCGCCACCGCCGGCCAGAACACCAGCGGGGCCAGGCCGATCGCCACGCACACCGCCGCCAGAGCGACCATCGGCCCGCGCATCATGGCGCCGCACTCGTGAGCCCGCGCCGATGCTTCCGTCCTCGGCGCGCCAAGGAACACGACCCCGCATGCCTTGACGAAGCATGCCAGCGCCAGGGCGCCCGTCATGGCCAGGAGGACAACCGCGGGGACTGCGGCCCTGGCAGCCGCGCTGTGGGCGAGCAGCGCGTCAAACAGCCCCAGGTACACCAGCCACTCACTGACAAAGCCGTTTAGGGGCGGCAGGCCGCAGATCGCCGCGGCGCCCAGCGCGAACAGGCCGGCGGTCCACGGCATAGCCCGCCACAGGCCGCCGAGCAGACTCATCTCGCGCGTGCCCGTGGCGTGCGCCACCGAGCCGGCGCCAAAGAACAGGAGCGACTTGAAGAGCCCGTGGTTCCACACGTGCAGGAGGCCTCCCGCCAGCGCCAGGCGGCCCCAGGCCGCGTTGCCGTGCCCCGCCGCTATCATGGCAAACCCGAGGCCGATTAGTATGATGCCGATATTCTCGACGCTATGATAGGCAAGCAGCCGCTTGAGGTCGTGCTGGCCCAGGGCGAACGCGACGCCAAGAACCGCGCTGATGACGCCAAGCGCCGCCACCGCCCAGCCTGCCCCTTCGGGCACCGGCAGCCAGCCGCTGAAGCGCACAAGGCCGTAGACGGCGACCTTGATTGAGACGCCGGACATGATGGCCGAGACATGGCTCGGCGCGTTGGCGTGGGCGGAGGGCAGCCAGACGTGCAGCGGAAACATTCCCGCCTTCATGCCGAAGCCGATCAAAGCCAACCAGAACAGCGGCGCCAGCTCCGCCTGGTCGCGCATCGGGCCGAGATCCCAGCCCCCCGTGCGCCCCGCGAGCATGGCAAAGAACGCGAAGAGGAAGAGCCCGGCCACGTGAGAGGCGGCGAGATAAAGCCAGCCCGCCGACCGCACCTCGCGCTTCTGCCTGTCGAGCGTGATAAGGAAGAAGCTGCTTACCGCGAAGGCCTCCCACGCGATGAGGAAATGCAGCCCGTTCGAGGAGAGCAGGACGAGTCCGAGGCTAAGAAGCTGCACGCTCCACCACATCCGGCCCGCCCGGGCGGAACGCGGGTGCGCCCTATCCGGCCAGTACTCGCGGGCGTAGACCGCGCCGGCTCCGCCCAGCACGCTCAGGAGAGCGATGAACACGGCGCTAACGCCATCCAGGCGCAGGTGCAGCGGTTCCCCGCAGACCGGGAACTCACTCCGCCAATCCCATTCCGCACCGCCGGCGAGAACCTGGATCGCCGCTAGCAGGGCAGCAATGGCGCCGACAAGTGTCGCCGCAACCCAGGTGCGCGGCGCGCCGCGCCCGCCGAGAATGCCGAGCAGCATGCAGAGCGCGGCAACAAAAAGCGTGAAACCCGGTGTCATGGCTGCCTTCCGTTAATGGGTAGGCGATACCGGCGCAAGTGGAACGACTGGCCGACCGAAAAGCGCACGCGCCGGCACTTGTTCAGGAAGGCCTGGCATCGCCGGACGGCGGCGGGTTTTCGGTTAGAAACGAGCTTTCTAAGCTCGCCCAAACCGCACTGGGGCTGCGCTGCGGGGTGCCAAGCGGCGCCCCGCGGGCCCGCCTACTGCTAATATTGACCATTAGCCGAATTAATATCAGCCCGCGCGCGAATCGCGCCGCTTCTTTGGTCTCGGCGCCAACTCCAGTCCCGGATCAAGCCGCCTCTTGGTGCCTCCCGGGGTCCCCTGCGAGCACGCGCACCATCGTCCCGCTCGAAGCGCGCCCGATGGATCAAAGCCGCTCGTTCCCCACCAAATTGACGAGCTGCGTGTCAGGAATCCCCTGGCAGGAATGCGTCGAGAACCCCGCCACGTTCTTCAGAACGAATGTCTTTGCCGCCGCCGAAGGCACCGCCTTCACATGCTCGAACTCTACCCCGGAGACGTCCTCGAGGGCCACCGAGGGTCTGAGGTCCTCGGCCTTTGTCCCCAGTTCCAGGCGGCTTACAACGAGGCCCGTCGCATGGCGGGCGTAGAGCCCCCAGGCCGGCGTCACCCCGAAGCTCCCCGGCTCCGGGTAATCTCGCTCCATTTCCGGAACATCGCGTCCGGCCTGCGCCGCGGTTCCGCCGCCCGCGAACTCGATGTGGATGTTCTCCAGTGTGACCTTCTCGATCGGGTGGTTCTCAAGCCCCAGGATGAGGATCCCTTGGCCGTCTGCGACATCCTCGGCAAAAACATTGGTTATGGACAGCCGTTGCAACACTCCGACCGGCGTCTTTGCGGGCCCGCGCATCCGCGCGCCGATGCGCAGGAATATCGGCGCGCCGAATATGCGGCGCATCGCGAGGTTTGATATGGCGACGTCCTCGAGATGGGCGCCATCGACCGTTTCGAGCGCGAGGCCACGCGAGCACTCGAAAAGGCAATTCGTGATCGCGATCGCCTTGAATCCCCCGTTCGACTCGGTGCCGAACTTGATCCGGCCGGTCGGCGCATGATTGCTGGCGGAGTGCCTCCGTGTGCCGTCCAGCAGCGTGCCCTCGTCGTAGCCGCTGACCAGGCAGTCCGAAATCGTCACGTTCTCGGTTGCCCTGAATTGCCCGAGCCCGAACGAGCTCTTCAGGCAGATCCCGTCGTCCCACGGCGAATTGACGGAGCAGTTCGAGATCCTGACGTTGCGGCAGCAGTCGATGTCCATCCCGTCGCGATTGGTGTCGATCTTCAGTCCGTCGATAGTCAAGTTGTCGACGCCCGTAGCCAGGATACCGAACCAGCCCCCGTGCTCGATCGTGAAGTCGCGAAGGATGACGTTCCGGCAGTTCTTCAGCGCGATGGACTTGTTGCCGACCTTCTGGGGTGAGCCATCAAAGGCGTGGCCCCTGCTCAGGCCCTTTCCGAAGATCCGGCCCGGCCCGGTGATCGACACGTCCGTCAGGTCCTCGCCCCAGATCAGGCTGTCGTGCCAGTGGCTGTGGCCCGCGTCCTGGTATCCAAAGGCATCGCCCCATTCATTCTCCTCGGGAGCATCGTACGCCTGGGCGTTTGAGGAAGCCACGATTGTCGCTCCCGGCCCAAGGTGAAGCACCACATTGCTTCGCAGGTGGATTGACCCCGCGACATAATTGCCCGCGCAGAATTCCACCGTCCCCCCTCCCGAATCACCCGCCGCCTTGATCGCCTCATTGATCGCGGCCGTGTCGTTCGCAAATCCGTCGCCCCTGGCCCCGAACGATCGCACCTCATACGACCCATGCGGGCTGTCGGCGCCGCTCAGCCCGGCACCGACCGACAGCCCCGCCGCGGCGAAGATGATCCTGGCCTCAAGCAAAACGGCCCGAAGGGTCCGGTGGCGCATCGCGCCCCAGATTGCCCCTGGCGGCCCGGAGTTCAAGCCCGCGCCCGCAAGGGCGCCGGTCCCCTGCCCGCGCGGCCTCCCGTCACTTTGCCGTGCCCCAGCGCCGGGTGAACGGATAGTAGATGAACAGCGGCCTGCCGATGACATCCTTCGCGGGCACATACCCCCAGTATCGCCCGTCGAAGCTGTCGCGTGAATTGTCCCCGAGCGCTAAGTACGAATCCTCGGGAACCGTGATCGTATCGCCGCTGAATAGCATGTTGAAGTTGGGGTTCTCGTGGATTGCGTTGAAGTAGCCCCGGTAGGGCCTGACGCGCCGCGCGTTAAGGTCGAACGCCGCGGAACCGGTGATTCCGGCGCCATTGCGGTATATCATCGGCTCCTTGATTTCGATCCTGTCCCCGGGAACGCCGATCAGCCGCTTGATGAAGTACTGGGATCCGTAGCGGCGCACGATCTCAGGGATGCTGTCAGTCCTGAATACGAAGCCCTGCCCGACCTTTGGCCGCACGAAATTGTAGCTCACCCGGTCGACGAACAGCTGGTCCCCGGTCAGCAGGTCGAACCGGATGATGGGCTCGCCGGCCCGGACGGTCCTGCCAAGGGGCACCCGGACCGCCTCGTACTCCTCGTTCGTGCTCTCGTCGCTCCTCTGGTGCACGACCTCGAGATCGCTCGCCTGCGCCGCCCGCTGGATCTGGGCCTCCAATGCCGCGCGATTCGGGAAGAACGTGCTGAACACGACCTCGTCAAACCCGCTGAAGTCGAAGGGGACCTGCACCGTCGCGGGCTCGTTCCCCACGTAAAGCGTGTACTCCTTGAACTGGGCCGGAAAGACGAGCCACGACCGGCCGTTCTTGACCGTGGAGGCCAGCGCGGGCCGACCGCCCAGGTTGACGAGCTGGATGGAAACCTCGCCGTCGCACGGCGCCACCATGGTGTGGCGCCTGGCGCCGTAGGCGATGAACCTGAAGGCTCTCGCGACCGGGTTCGGGGCGGCTGCGCCCGGCGGCAGGTTCTCCGCGGTCATTCCGTAATAGGTCGGCCACATCGAGTTCGTCGGGATCTTGAACGGCTGGACGAAGTAGGTCCGGATCCCGAGGATCACGATCGCGGCGACAAGGAAGAACTCCACGTTCTCCACCAGCGACGTCTTGGGATAAATCGCCCCGCCCGTCCGTCCGAGGATGGCCTCGAGCGACTCGATTCCAAGTTTGAGCCTCCCCGCGTCCGCGCGCTCATTGAGCAGGCGCCTCAATTCCTGCCTGCGCCTTGTCAGCTCGTCCGCCTCCTTGCCGCTCAGCCTATCGCGCCTGTAATTCCAGACCTTCGCGGCGAGCTCGAGCCAGTTGGCCGCGTTGTCGCGCATCTTTTTTTCCTGCGAGTCGAAGAATCCAAACATTGTTGCGTGTGTGGGACGGGGAGCCGCGCTCAGTTGTTCCGCAGAACCTTGATGAAAGTGTCAGGCGGGATGGATACCTTGCCGATCAATTTCATCTTCTGTTTCCCTTCCTTCTGCTTTTCAAGCAACTTGCGCTTTCTGGTGATATCCCCGCCATAGCACTTTGCCGTCACGTCCTTGCGCAGTGCGCGCACGCTTTCCCGGGCGATGATCTTGCCCCCGATGGCCGCCTGGAGGGCTATCTTGAACATCTGGGGCGGGATGATCTCCGAGAGCCTCTGGCAGAGTTCGCGGCCGCGGGTTTCCGCCTTGTTCCGGTGGATGATGCTGGCGAACGCGTCGACGGGCTCTCCGTTGACGAGGATCTCCATCTTGACGAGGTCGGAGGCAATGTAGTCGCCGAGCTCATAGTCCATAGAGCCGTATCCATGTGTCACGCCCTTGAGGCGGTCGTTGAAGTCGACGAGTATCTCGTTCAGCGGCAGGATGCAGGTCAGCATGACGCGCGTCGCGTCGAGCGTGTGGGTGTGCTCGACGACCCCGCGCTTCTCCATCACCAGCGCGAGCATGTCGCCCATGGAGTCGTTGGGGATGTGGATGGAGGCCCTGAGCGTCGGCTCCATTATCTGCTCTATGACGCCCGGGTCGGGAAGGTTTACCGGATTGTCGACCTCGACCGTCTCCCCGCCGTGCTTCACCACCTTGTAGACGACGCTTGGATACGTGGATATGATCTCCACGTCGTGCTCGCGCCGGATGCGCTCCTGGATGATCTCCATGTGCAGCAGCCCCAAGAACCCGCACCTGAACCCGAAACCCAGCGCGACCGAGCTCTCCTGCTGGTACACGAACGCAGAGTCGTTGAGCCTAAGCCGGCCGAGCGCCGCCTTGAGCTTCTCATAGTCGGAGCTCTCTATCGGGTACAGGCCGCAGAAGACCATCGGCCTCACCGCCTTGTATCCCGGCAGCATCACCCGCGCCGGCTTCGCGGCGAGCGTGATCGTGTCCCCCGTCTTGATCTCGTCCGTGTCCTTGATGTTGGAGACGACGTAGCCGACGTCGCCCTGCTCGAGCACGTCGCGCTTCTCCATCTTCGGCGTGAAGACGCCCACCTCCTTGATCTCGGATTTCTGGCCCGTGTTCATCAGCATCATCACGTCGCCGGCGCGCACGCTGCCGGAGAACATGCGGGCATAGGCGATCACGCCGCGGTACGAGTCGTAGATCGAGTCAAAGACAAGCGCCCGGACCTGCGGATAGTCCGTCCAGCGCGGCGGCGGCACCCTCGTCACAACCGCCTCTAGGATCTCCACTATGCCGATCCCCGCCTTCCCGCTGGCGAGGATGGCCTCGCCGGCCGGAATCGTCAGGATTTCCTCCAGTTGGTTCATGCAGAGCTCGAGGTTGGCGCTCGGCAGGTCGATCTTGTTGATGACCGGAATGATCTTGAGCTTCTGAGCGAAGGCCAGGTGCGCATTCGCGACCGTCTGGGCCTCGACCCCCTGGGACGCGTCGACCAGCAGCACGGCCCCCTCGCACGCCGCCAGGCAGCGCGAGACCTCGTAGGAGAAGTCGACGTGTCCCGGCGTGTCCATCAGGTTGAGCTTGTAGGTCCTCCCGTCCTTGGCGGGGTACATCATCGTCACCGGGTGCGACTTGATCGTGATTCCGCGCTCCTTCTCGAGGTCCATCGAATCGAGATGCTGCTCATGGAGCATCCGGTCCGAGACTGTATGGGTGTGCTGGAGGAGCCGGTCCGAAAGCGTGGTCTTCCCGTGGTCGACGTGGGCTATGATGCAGAAATTTCGTGTGAGCGGTGCGTCCATCGTCGGTCGGCGGCTCCGATTTAGGCCGCAAGGTCCGCGTACTCGGCCATGCTGCGCACGACCCAGGATCTCTCGGTCCGGCGCGCCAGGCCGGCGAGGACGCCGCCCGGCCCGAGTTCCCAGAATTCGCTCGCACCCGCCGCGGCGGCGCTCCGCATGCAGTCCTCCCAGAGGACGGGCGACACCACCTGCCGCGCCAGCGCCGCCTTGATCTCCGCCGGGTCGGACACGGCCCGGCCCGTCGCGTTAGAGAACACCTGCAGGCGCGGGGCCGCAAACGGGATTCCCCTCAGGAACGCCTCGAAGGCAGCGCGCGCAGGCTCCATCAGCCGGCTGTGGTAGGCGCCCGCCACGTTTAGCTCCATCACCCTCATCCCGCGGTCCTTGGCCGCCGCCACCGCGGCCGCGATCTTCGGCTTCTCGCCCGAGATGATTATCTGGCCCGGCGCGTTGAAGTTTGCCGCCTCGACGTCAAACTCGAGGCAGAGGCTCGAGACGGCGTCGCGCGGCTTGCCGATCACGGCGGCCATCGCCCCGGTGCTCCTCTCGCACGCGCCCTGCATCAGGCGGCCGCGCTCGGCCACGATCCGCAGGCCCGTCTGAAAATCGAACACGTCCGCGGCCGCGCACGCCGTGACCTCGCCGAGGCTCAGCCCCAATGCCATATCGACTCGCGGGAGCAGCCCCCTTTCCTTCAGCGCAGCCACGAGCGCAAGCCCGTGCACGAAAAGAGCCGGCTGGCACACGCGCGTCTCGGTCAGCTCGGATTCCGGTCCCTCGAAGCTCACCTTGGCTAGGTCCCATCCGAGCACCTCGCGGGCCTCGCCGTACAGGGCCCTGGCGGCACCGGAGGAGTCGTGGAGGGACTTGCCCATTCCAAGCCTTTGGGCGCCCTGCCCTGCGAATAGAAGTGCCAATGCCATGCGAGAACCGACTAGGCAATCCCCCGAACGCCGGGAATCCAAGCCAAATTGCGACCTCGGGCTCGCCCGGGCCGCAAGCAGGCCCGGCGGCCCCATCAAAACCGCCTCAGTTGCTTGAAATACTTGTCGTCGTCCGCCGGCTGCGCGAAGTCCGGGGTCAGAGCCCTGGAAGGGTCCAGTGCCCTGGGGTCCACGGCCGGCGCGGACATTCCGCGGGAGAAATCCGGAAGGCCGAGCGGCGCGATGCCGGTCAGGTCAGGGGCGGAGAAGGGCTTGATGGGCGCCAGGGACTCGCGGTCCATGTCCGCAAGGTACGGATTTGCCGCGGCCTTGGAATCCGGCAGGCCGGCGTCGCGGGGAGGCGACGGGCCTTCGGCGAGGAACCCCCGCTGTCCAAGGTCGATCGCAGGGAGGGTGCCTTCGCGCGCCTTGCCCTGTTCGCCGGCCAGCGGACTGTCGCTTCTTGCCGCCGGAAGGAGGAACTCGCGATCGTGGGCCGATATCCAGCTGCTCATGAACGCGTCGAGCGGATTGTAAACGGACTCGGCCAGCGCCTTGGACTCGGCCTCCCTGCTTGCCTCCGCGGGTTCGCCCTCCTTTTCGGCCCGGGCATCCGGCCTGTCGGCGTCCTTCAGAAGGCCCAGCTCACCCTGGATGAGATCCCCGCCGACCGCCGGGATCTGCTTTTGTCCGGGCTTTCGTTCCATTGCATCGACCAGCCAGTTGCCGGTTCCCTCGGTGCCCCTGGACGGGCCAGCTGCGGACGGCACCCCTGCCGGCGGTGCCGCGGTCGAATCCGCGCGGGCTCCGCCCGCTCCCAGTGCGTCATCCCTGACGTCAATGCCCGTGAGCCCGGGGCCGGCCTCGGCGGGCGAGGCAGCCGCCCTTATCGCGGCAAGATCCTTCTTCGCGGCCGCGATCGAATCGGCCGCCGGCTGCGCCGGATCCTCCCCGCGCGCGGCGACGGCAATAGCCAGGAGAAGAATCCCCGAGGCGCGCATGCAGAGCCCCCTCCCGGGCGCTAGGCCTGGATGAATATGCCCTTGAGGTTCATCTCGAGCTGCTGGGGATTCGGGGAGTACCGCAGTCCGTCGGCCTTGCTGATGAATCCGCCCTTGATGAGCCGGTAGAGGTCCTTGTTGAAGGAGAAGCTCGTCCCGTCGATCCCGCTCTCCAGCAGCGTGTTGATCTTGTCGAATTGTCCCTCGAGGATGAGGTTTCTCACCGTGGCGTCCGCGTTGAGGACCTCGTTGCTGGGAACCCGGCCGCCGCCTTCCAGGCTGGGAATCAGCTGCTGGCAGATGAACCCCCGGATTGACCCGGCGACCTGCCTGCGCGCCTGCGCGGTCTGGTCGGCCGGGAAGAACTCGAAGAGGCGCGTGAGGGACTGCGCGACGGTCGATGCGTGCATCGTGGAGAACACGAGGTGGCCGGTCTCCGCGGCCGAGATGGCCACATCGAACGTCTCCTTGTCGCGCATCTCGCCGATAAGGATTATGTCCGGGTTCTGCCGCAGCACCGACCGGATCGCCTCCTGGAAGGTGGGGACGTCGAGCCCGATCTCGCGCTGCTGCACAACAGACTTGTCGTCCTGAAAAGTGTACTCGATCGGGTCCTCGATCGTGATGATGTGCTTGTCCATGGTCTGGTTGATCCAGTTGATCATGGCGGCCATCGTCGTGCTCTTTCCGCAGCCTGTGGCGCCGCAGAAGAGGAGGATCCCGTCCTTGGCCTTCGCTAGCCTGAGAAGCGGCTCCGCCTGGAGCCTCAGGTCCTCGAAGTTTGGCACGCGGCTCTTGATGTGCCGGAATACCACGCTCACCAGGCCGCGCTGGTGAAACGCGTTGACGCGGAAGCGGCCGATCCCCTCCGCGGCGTAGGAGAAGTCGATCTGGCCCTGTTCCTCCCACTTCTTCCTGAAGACTTCCGGCACGTGCTCGTCGACAAACGCCTGGGCCTCCGGGCTCGTGATCGGATCCATGTCCACCACCTTGAGCCTTGTTGCTATGCGCACATACCCGGGCTTGTTCGACTTGATGACTACGTCGCTTGCGCCGCTGTCGACCGCAAGCTTGAGCAGGTCGTTGAAGACCTCCGTATGGGGGGTGACTAGGTTCATGGACAGAAAAGCATTGCTCTGGATTTTGTAGCTTGGCCTGCTCCACGCGGCAAGGCATCTTTCCCATGGCCCAACGCCCCCTCCCATGAAGCCACGCCCCCTGACAGGCGCGATCACCGCACTAGCCACGCCCTTCCGCGGGAAGGGCGTCTCGTATGCGGACCTGAAGAGGCTGGTTGATCACCAGGTCAGGGGCGGAATCGACGGGGTTGTCCCGGTCGGGACGACGGGCGAGTCCCCCACCCTTTCGCACGAGGAGCACATGGACGTTGTCCGGGCGACGATCGAGTACTCCCGGGGCCGGGTCCCCGTGATCGCCGGCACTGGATCCAATTCCACGGCGGAGGCGATCGAGCTCACCCGTCTCTCCGACGAGGCGGGAGCCGACGCGGTGCTTGTCGTAGCGCCCTATTACAACAAGCCCAGCCAGGAGGGGCTCTTCCTTCATTACTCAGCCGTCGCGGAGGCGACCGACCTCCCGATCATCCTCTACTCCATTCCGTCCCGCTGCGGTGTCGAGATCGGCGTCCCGCTCGTGGAACGCCTGAGGTCCAAGTATGCCAACGTGCGCTGGATCAAGGAGGCCGGCGGGTCGGTGGACCGCGTGGACCAGCTGAAGCGGGCGATGGGCGACGACATCGTGGTGCTGAGCGGCGATGACGCCCTCACCCTTGCCTTCATGGCCTCCGGAGCTGAGGGGGTGATCAGTGTCGCCTCAAACGTGATACCCAGGGAGATCGTGCGGATGGTGCGCCGGATGCAGAGGAACGACTTCGCCGGCGCATCGAGGATGCACCGCAGGCTCTACCCCTTGTTCAAGGCCCTCTTCATCGAGCCCAGCCCGGTGCCCGTCAAGGCGGCGCTCGCGCTCGCGCGGATCATTAGCAGCGACGAGGTCCGGCTGCCGCTCTGCCGCATGGAGCCCGCCAACCGCGCCGTCCTTGCGAGGGCCGTCTCCCCTTTTCTCCGCTGATCCCGCCATGGCCTTAAGAATCCTGCTCAACGGCGCCCGGGGCAAGATGGGCCGCGCCGTCGCCGACGCCGCCCCCGCGATGGATGTCGTCGTCGCAGCCGCCACCGACCTGGGCGACGACCTGCGCGAGCCGATCCGGTCCGTCGACGCCGTAGTCGACTTCAGCTCGCACCAGGCAACCCGGGCGCTCCTCGAACTCGCCGCGGCCTGCGGCAAGCCCGTGGTCATCGGGACGACGGGCCACCCCCCAGAGGAGAAGGCCGATCTGCTAAAGCTCGCCGCCCGCGTGCCGTGCGTCTGGGCGGGCAATTTCTCGATCGGCGTCAACCTTCTCTTCGCGCTCACAAGGAAGGCCACGCGCGCGCTCGGCCAGGACTACGACGCGGAGGTTGTGGAGATGCACCACAGGATGAAGAAGGACGCGCCGAGCGGCACCGCAGCCCGGCTCCTCGAGATAATCCTTGAGGAGCGGAAGCTCGACCGGGCCGCGCTCCGCCACGGGCGCCAGGGCATCACGGGCGAGCGATCCCGCGCCGAGGTGGGCGTCCACGCCCTCCGGGGCGGCGACGTCGTCGGCGACCACACGGTCATCCTGGCCGGTATCGGCGAACGCCTCGAGCTCACCCACCGGGCGGGCGACCGGGCCGTGTTCGCGCGCGGCGCGCTCAGGGCCGCCCAGTGGGTCGTGACCCGGAAGCCCGGGGTGTACGACATGCAGGACGTCCTCGGGCTCGCCTGAGATCCGCCGAATGATCACCTCGATCCAGGGAGTCCTTGTCGAGGCGACCCCGCTTCGCGCCGTCGTCGAGGTGAGCGGGCTCAGCTACGAGGTGAACGTGCCCGTGACGACCGCCGAGCGCCTTCCGCCTGCGGGATCGGTCGTCAGGCTTCACACCCTGGTCGTCTACAGGGAGGACTCCCAGACCCTATATGGATTCGCAACCGCGGAGGACCGGGACTTTTTCCGGCTGATGATCGACAATGTGACCGGCGTCGGCCCCAAAGTAGCCCTGTCGATCATGAGCAGGCTGTCGCTTCCGCTGCTTGTCGGCGCGATACGGGCGGGTGACATCGCGGTCCTCGCCAAGTGCCATGGAATCGGCAAGAAGACCGCGGAAAGGCTGGTCGTGGAGCTCAAGGCGAGGGTCGGCGCGACGGAGGCCGCGGTCGACGCGCTCCTTGCCGCCGACGGCCCGCGCCACGCGCGATCGCCCCGCGCGGATGCCGTGGCCGCGTTGGTCGCCCTGGGCTACAGGGTCAACGACGCGGACGAGGCCGTGCGCAGGGCGTCTCTCGCCCTCGGAGCGGCCGCCACGACCGAAGCATTGGTCAAGAAGGCGCTCGGCTGAGGGGCCCCTCTTAGCGCCCGCGCGGGCAGGCTCAGCGCTGGAACCGGAACGCCGCCATCTCCAGGGGCTCCCGGGAATCGCGGCTGCCCTGGGCCTCGCTAGAAATCGGGACCTTCAGCTCGGGCTTCGGAGCGAGCAAGAAATCGGGGTTGTTCGCGGCAGAAAAGACCGGCGCCATGTGTATGTCGCCAATCCAGTTCAGCTGGGCGACCTGCGGGGTTGCGCCCTCCACGGCGACGAAGGGCGCCGCCGCCCGGTCGGCCTGGTTCTCGGCAACGCGGGTCGAGAAGACCGGCTTCATGGGATCGGCCGCGCCAGAGGCAACCAGGGCCTCGGGGATCGGGCGCGGGGCGGCAGGCTCCACGGCCGCCACACCCGGGGCGCCGCTGGGCGGCACAGCGCCGCGATTCCGAAGGCCGACGACCGCAATGATGCAGGCGGCGGCGGCCAGCCCCCAAAGGATCGGGGCCTGGCGCCACGTGCGCGGCGCAGGGAATTCCACCGCGTACCCTTCCGGCCTTGCCGCGGCGGATTCTACGGGCTGCTCGGTGAGCATCGAGCACGCCTTCTGCATCCTGCAGTACTGGTCGTAAACCCTGCGGCGCTCCGGCCGGGCGCCCACCTCGGCCTCGAGCCTGAGCGCGTCCTCCTGGCTGATCTCGTGGTCGACGTATAGGTTGAGGAGTTCTATGAATTCGCGGTCGTTCATTTGAAGTCGTCGCCCAGCTTCGAGCGCAGGCTCTCGCGCGCCCTGGCTATGCGACTTTTTACGGTTCCCACGGAGATGCCGAGGATTTTGGCGATTTCCTCGTAGGATTGGTTCTTGATGTTTCGCAAGATGAGAATCTCGCGGTGTTTGGCGCCGAGGCGTTCCATGCCGCGGCCGATCCGCGAGACGAACTCACGCGTGACCGTGATGTCGTCGGGCGTCTCGACCTCCGCAGGAATCATCTCGGCAAGAGTGGCTCCGTTGTCGCCGCCCACGGGGGCGTCGAGCGAAACGGACTTGTCGCGCTTGCGGCGCCACCAGTACCAGTACCGGTTGCGCGCAAGGTTTGTCGCTATCTGGTAAAGCCAAGTCGAGAAGGCCGAATCCCCCCGAAAGTTGGCCAGACCCCTATGCGCCCTGATAAACGCATCCTGGGTAACCTCTTCGGCGTCCTCCGCATTGCGCAAGAGCTGGTGCACCATCGAGTAGATGCGGTCCCAGTACCGGGACACCATCTCGTCGAAGGCGGATGCGTCCCCGCTCTTAAAGCGATCTACTAGAACGCGGTCCATGGCCACCTCATGAGCTTTGGTCGACATTCGGTCTTCCATGCTCTGACGGGCATATTTGTGAATTGTTCCCAAGGATCTAGATGGAGATGGGCGGATGAAACAAATGCGCTCGAGGCCTCCGGTCAACGCTTCGGCCCCAGATAGGCCGGAATTGCACGATGGACTGGACAGTCTTTGAGCCAGATTGATCCTCCCGGCCGTTCACATCGATCATTTTGCAATCGAATCGTTTGGACTTTCCGGACGTTTTCCCAGATCCTCAATGCCCTTGGTTTCGCGTCCCGCCAATGCTTCCCATTGTCGATTTCGAGAATAGCCTCGCGGTGGCCGCATTCGTGCGGGCGAGGTTCCGGGCGATGTATCCCGCAGCCAGCGACGCCTGGCTGCAGCAGGTGTTCGACGACGCCGAATCCCTGTTCGCCGGGAGGCACCCGGCCTACGCAAGGAACGACCTGCGCTACCATGACTTACGCCACACGCTGATGGCAGTGGTGTGCATGGCGGTCCTGCTCGAGGGCCGCCACGGGGCCGGCGACGGCGTGCCCCTCGCGGCAAGGGACTTCGAGTTGGCGATCGCCGGGGTTCTGCTGCATGACACCGGTTACCTGAAGCTGAAGAGCGACACCGAGGGGACGGGGGCAAAGTACACATTTTGCCACATCCTAAGGAGTTGCGCATTCGCGGCTTCCTTCCTGCCCGAGCGGGGCGCGACGGATGTCGAGGTCGAGAACGTCCTCTCGGCGATCAACTGCACGGGCCCGAATTCCGAGATCAGCCGCCTCCGATTCCGGGATCCGGTGAGCCGGTTCGTCGGATGCGCCCTTGCGACGGCGGACTACCTCGGACAGCTGTCTGACCCCCGGTACCCCGACAAGCTCGGCGAGCTTTTCCGGGAGTTCCGCGAGTCCGACGACTTCACGCACGTGCCCGCCGAGAGGCGCGTTTTCAGGTCCGAGAACGACCTGATCTGCCGCACGCCCGGATTCTGGATCAACTTCGTGAAGCCGAAGCTGAACAGCGACCTGCAGGCCGTCTACCGCTATCTGGCCAGACCCTTCCCTTCGGGCAGGAACGCCTACCTCGAGGCTGTCGAAGCAAATCTCGCAAGGATCGAAAGGATGATCGTCGCGATCAACTCGGGTGGCAAATGAGTTCCCCGCGGGTGGCCCTCGACGGGCGCGCCACCGCCGGACGCCGGGTCCGTTTGGTCTTGCCGCAAGTGGCGAATCCCCCGTACAAACTGGCACTTAACTCGTTCCTTGGGAGGTTTGGCTTTCTAGGGCTTTTCACGTTTTCGGGCGGCGCAAATCGGCTCTCCTGGCGTGCGGAAGCCGGCTGAGAACAGCTTGTTAGGCGAACAGCCGGGCCGCCCTGGCAGCGGGTTAGGGACCGCAACACTGGGTTGGTAGCTCAACGGTAGAGCAGTTGCCTTTTAAGCAATTGGTTCTGGGTTCGAATCCCAGCCAGCCCACCAACTTCTCCAAGAGCAAAAGACACCGAATGCATCGTCTAGTGATAATCGAAGACCAGACGGCAATCCGCGAGATGCTGGTCGAGATACTTGCCAGTGACACGAGCTACAAGCTCGTGGGCCAGTGCGGCGATGGCCAGATGGGGTTGCGGATGTGCCTCGAGCTGAAGCCGGACCTCCTCGTCCTGGACGCCATGCTCCCGGGCCTCAACGGGGTGGACCTGCTGCGCCGGCTGACCAAGCGCCTTCCCGCGCTCCGCGTCCTCGTGTTCTCCGGGCACGAGAACCCAGTCATCGTGCGCCAGATGCTCGAGGCGGGGGCCAGGGGATTCGTCGAAAAGACGGCCGGGATACAGGAATTCAGGAAGGGTTTGGCGACCATTGCGTTGGGCGGCACCTACTTTGGGCCCGCGGTCGCGAGCGTTCTGAGGAATGTCGTGGCCCACCCGGAGACGACCGGCTCGCGGGATTTTCTGACCGAGCGCGAGCGCGAGGTCCTGCAGCTCGTGGCTGAGGGCCACAGCACCAAGGTGATCGCATCAAAGCTCGGAATCAGCGCAAAGACCGTGGACAACCATCGGACGAACCTGATGCGCAAGCTCAACATCCACGATATCGCCAGCCTCACCCGGCACGCGCTCGAGAGCGGCCTGCTCGACAACAAAAGCCGCTCGTGACACCCGATCTTAATTCCTTGCGGCAATCAAAAGGTTGTCAAAGGATGAATGGTTCCATTTTCACTCGCATACGGACGTTTAACCACAAAATGAAACTAGCCTCCAAGTCGCTCTGCATCGTAGCCGCCTTCGCCGCCCTCCTATCCGGCTGTTCCAAGAAACCGGTCCGCCCCAATCCCAGTGAGACGGCGCTAGGGCCCCAGACTGGAGGCGCTGCGCTGACGCCCACGGAGGTCCCGACGGCGGCCGAGCCCACCTCGGCACTCGAGGCCCGCGGTCCCGGAGTCATCGAGGACAAGGACACGATCCGCGGGCTCCTGCAGCCCGTGTACTTCGACTTCGACCGCTACAACGTGAAGCCCGGCGAGCGCGCGAAGCTCCAGGCCGCGAAGGACTATCTCGACAAGCATACCGACCAGCGCCTCCTCCTCGAGGGCCACTGCGACTGGCGCGGGACGGCGGAATACAATCTGGGGCTTGGCGACCGCCGTGCCAACGCCGCCAAGAAATACCTGATTTCGATCGGCGTCGCCGCCGACAAGCTCGAAACCCTCTCCAAGGGCTACGAGGGCGCCGCGAAGAACGCCGACGAGGCGACGATGGCCCACGACCGCCGAGCCGAGATAGTGATACTCAAGAAGTCGTAACGCCGGACAGGATACGCTTCGCGGTCTCTACGCCCTTCCTCATCACGTCGAGGTTGAAGCTCTCGTTGGGCGCGTGAAGGTTGTCCTCGGGCAGGAAGAGCCCGAGCATGACGGAGTCCATCCCCGTCGCCCGCTTGATCGCGGGTATGATGGGCACGCTCCCGCCCTCGCGCAGGTACAGCGGCGGGCGCCCCCACACCGCCTTCACGGCGGCCTCGGTCGCGCGGAAGGCCCTCGCGAGCACGGGGGACTGGTCCGCCGGGGTGTTGGGCCGGCCCGGCGGCACGACGACATAGGGGTCGCCCTTGTGCTGGTCCACGAAGTCGATCCTGACGCCCTTCGGCGCCCGCGCGCGGATCGCCTCCATCACGATCCGCTTTATCCTGTCGGGCTCCTGGTTCGGCACCAGCCGGCAGCTGATCTTGGCGAACGCCTTGCTCGGGATCACGGTCTTCGTCCCCTCGCCCTGGTAGCCGCCGCCGATCCCGTTGAACTCGAGCGTGGGCTGGAAGCGCACGGCCTCGAACGGCGAGAACCCCGGCGGGGTGTAGAAGGCGTCGATCCCCAGGAAGTCCATGTAGGCCTTGCCGTCGCCGTCGAGCTTTGCGAGCTCCGCCCGCTCCCACGGCTCGACATCGAGCACGCCGTCGTAGAATCCGGGAACGTCGACCCTGCCGTCCGGCGTGTGGAGCGATGCGCAGATCTCGGCGAGCGCCTGGATCGGGTTGCGAAGCACGCCGCCGTGCAGGCCCGAGTGCAGGTCGACCCTAGCCCCAGTCACATGGAGGTCGAGCAGCGCGAGCCCGCGCAGCCCGCACGTGATCACCACCTGGTTCTCGTTCGGGAGGGCGGTGTCGGACAGGTAGACGAAGTCGGCCTGCCTCAGGCGGCCGGCGTGCGTCGCAAGGAAGCCGGGGAAGCTCGGGCTGCCCATCTCCTCCTCGCCCTCGATCAGAAAGGTGATTCGAAGCGGGAACCCCGGGTTCCCCTCGAGAAGCTGGGCGACCGCGGCGATGTTGGTCATGAGCGGCCCCTTGTTGTCGGCGGCGCCGCGCCCGTAGATCCGGTTCCCGATGACCGTCGGCTCGAATGGGGGCGTCTTCCAGAGGCTGAGCGGGTCCGCCGGCTGGACGTCGTAGTGGCCGTAGATGACGACATGGGGCCAGGCCGGGTCCCCGCCCCTGCTCGCAAGGATGATCGGGTGGACGTCCGTCTTCACGACCTCGACCGTGAAGCCCATGGAGGCGAGCAGGTCGGACACGAAATTCTGCGCGCCGCGCAGGCCCTCCTTGAATCTCGAGTCTGTCGAGACGCTCGGGAAGCGGATGAATTCCTTCAGCTTTTCAACGGCATCGAACATCCGCACACCTTGCTGCATGCGCCGGCGCGTGCCAATCCCGAAGCGGCGCGGCCGGCCGCGGTCAGTGCCTGAAATGCCGGATCCCCGTGAACACCATGGCGATGCCGCGTTCGTCGGCGGCCTTGATGACCTCCTCGTCGCGGATCGATCCGCCGGGCTGGATGGCCGCCGTCGCTCCCGCGTCCGCCGCCGCGACCAGCCCGTCGGCGAATGGAAAGAGCGCCTCGCTGACGACGACAGAGCCCCGGAGGTCGAGGCCCGCCTCGCCCGCCTTCCAGACCGCGATGCGCGAGCTGTCGATGCGCGACATCTGGCCTGCGCCGATCCCCAGGGTCCGCTCGCCGCGGCAGTAGACGATGGCGTTCGACTTCACGTGCTTGCAGACCTTCCAGCCGAAGATCATGGAGTCCCATTCCTGCTGGGTGGGCTGCCTTCTCGTCACGACCCTGAAGCGCGACGGGTCGTCGAGGATCCGGTCGCGGTCCTGGACGAGCACGCCCCCGATGACCGAGCGCAGCTCCTGGAGCGCCTCCGCGCCGATGCCCTCCTTGGCCACCATCAGCCGCAGGTTCTTCTTCTTCCCAAGGATCGCCAGCGCATCCGCCCCGAAGCGCGGGGCGATGATGACCTCCGTGAAGATGTCGGCGATGAGGGACGCGAGCGCGCCGTCCGCCGTGCGGTTTGCGATGACGATCCCCCCGAAGGGGGCCTGGCGGTCGGTCGCGTACGCCCCCTCCCAGGCCTCGGCCAGCGTGTCTGCGCTGGCGAGGCCGCATGGGTTCGTGTGCTTGAGGATCGCAACCGTCGGCCGTTCGAATTCGCCGATGAGGTACGTCGCGGAGGTGATGTCGAGGACGTTGTTGTAGCTAAGCTCCTTGCCCTGGAGCTGCTGGTAATGCTCGTGGAACGTGCCGTAGAGGGCCGCCTTCTGGTGCGGATTCTCGCCGTACCGGAGCGACTGCGCCTTGGCCCACGACAGGCTTAGCCGGGCCGGGTACCCGGCGAGCGCCTCGAGGTCCGGCGCGCCCTCCTGCGACTCGAGATAGCGCGCGATAGCGGCGTCGTAGGCCGCCGTCCGCTGGAAGACCTTGAGCGCGAGCCTGCGCCGCAGCGCCGCGAGGGCGGCCGCCTCGCCGCCGAGCGCCGAGAGCACCGCGGCGTAGTCGGACGGGTCGCAGACGACCGTCACGCTCTCGTGGTTCTTGGCGGCGCTCCTGAGCATCGAAGGGCCGCCGATGTCGATGTTCTCGATCGCCTCCGCGAGCTCCACGCCGGGCCTGGCCACGGTCTCCTCGAACGGGTACAGGTTGACGGCAACGAGGTCGATCAGCCTGATCCCGTTCCTCTCGGCCTCCGCCATGTCCTGGGGCTCGCCCCGCCGGCAGAGCAGCCCGCCGTGGATCTTGGGGTGGAGGGTCTTCACCCGGCCCCCCATGATCTCCGGGAATCCGGTGTGCCGCCCGACCTCGGTCACGGGGATCCCCTTCTCGAGGAGCGCCTTGGCGGTGCCCCCCGTGGAAAGGATCTCGTAGCCGTGGTCCCTGACCAGCGACGCCGCGAATTCGGCCAAGCCGCGCTTGTCGCTGACTGATAGTAGGGCGAGCTTCATGCTTTAAAGGTGCGTTATTGCGCCCATGCGGGCGGCTCATCAAGTGCAAAGCCGCTTGCGGAGGCGCCCAAGCGGGCTCTCCTTGTTGTCGTGCCCTGCGCCTCCTCACGAGAAATCCCCGGTCTGACCGCCCGGCTTGAGAAGCTGGTCTACCATCACGGCGGCGTGAGCCTGCCCGACGACCGGCCGCATGCGTTCGTCTATTACATCACGATCCGGAACGCCTCGGACACCACGGTCGTCCTGCTGGGCCGCAAATGGGTGATCGACTACGTCGACGGCACCCGGCAGGTCGTCGAGGGCGACAAGATCGTGGGCGAGACGCCCCGGCTCGCCCCCGGCGAGGAGTTCTCCTACAACAGCCACCACATCACCGGCTGCAACGCCCGCGTCCAGGGATGCTTTCACGGCGTGGACGAGGCCGGCGCGAAGGTGCACGTGATGCTGGCGCCCTTCGACCTTGTCATCCCCGGAAGATGAGCTCCCCGGGGCGCCAGGCGCTTGAACCTGCGGGCCAGACCCTGCTAGACCCGGGCGACGAATGAAGCTCATTGACCTGAACCGCGATGGCGGCATAGGCGCCAACTCGCTGTTCATCCAGCTGGGCGATCTCAACATCCTGGTCGACTCGGGGCTGCACCCGAAGAAGGTCGGGCGCACGGCCGCCCCCGACCACGCGCCGCTCCGGGGGGTCAGCCTCGACCTGATCATCGTCACCCACTGCCACCTCGACCACATCGGGAGCCTTCCGGTGACGATGAGGGAGCACCCGAACGCCCCGGTCATCATGACAACCTCGAGCCGGATGCTGGTCGAGCGCATGCTGCACAACTCGGTCAGCGTCATGATGCGCCAGCGGGAGGAGGAGCACATACCGGACTACCCGCTCTACACCCACGAGGAGGTCGACCGCTTCGCCAGGCGCCTGACGGGCGTCCCCTTCGGGCAGGCGAAGAAGTTCAGGGGGATGCGCGACGAGGTGGAGATCGTCCTGCACCACGCGGGCCACGTGGCCGGGGCCGCGGGCGTCGAGATCCGGCACAAGCACCGCGCGATCTTCTTCACGGGCGACGTCCTCTTCGATAACCAGCGCACCTTGGAGGGGGCCAAGTTCCCCGCGGGCCATTTCGACACCCTCGTCACCGAAACCACCCGCGGCCTGACGGAGCGGCGGCTTGAGAAGAACCGGAGCGCCGAGATGGCGCGGCTCGTGGGGTCCATCAACGACACGATCCAGCGCGGCGGCTCGTTCCTCATCCCCGTGTTCGCCCTCGGCCGCATGCAGGAGGTCCTTGCGATCGTCCACGACGCGCGGAAGTTCCGGCGGCTCGTGGACTGCCCGATCTACGGGTCGGGCCTGGGCATGGACCTAGTCGACTATTTTGACGAGATCACCCGCAAGACAAGGCACATCCAGTTCAACCGGGGGGTCGTCAAGGACCTGAAGGTGCGCCCCCTGCCGCGCACCCTAAGGCCCGGGGAGGACCCCCGGCAGAACGCCCTCTACGTCATCAGCTCGGGGATGATGGTGGAGCGTACGCCGAGCTATACCCTCGCCTCGGGCCTGCTCGGCCACGCGGGCAACACGATCGGCTTCGTGGGCTACTGCGACCCCGATACCCCGGGCGGCCGCCTTCTGGCCTCGAAGCCGGGCGACACCTTCCTGTTCGAGACGGCGCATGTGAAGACGAAGGTAAAGGCCCGGGTCGAGAGGTTCGAGCTGAGCGGGCACGCCGACCGCGACGAGCTCCTCCAGTTCGCGGTCCAGACCGGGGCGCGGAGCATCGTCCTCACCCACGGGGACCCGTCCGCGCGGGCCTGGTTCGCGCAGCGCCTCGCCGACCAGCTGCCCTCGGCGAAGGTCCTGGACCCCGAACCCCTCAAGCAGTACCTCGTCTGACCGCCGCCGCCGGTCGGCGGCCCCTCAGCGGGTGGAGACGAGGCCGGCCAGGCGCTTGGCCATCTCGGGCGCCCCCGCCACGTAGATGATCGGCTTCATCTTCAGGTCGAACACCCTCATCGGCAGCGGCTCGCAGTTCAGGAAGACGACAACCCCTCCCGCGGCCCTGCACAGGGGGATCGCGGCGGCCAGGTCCCATATCTTCAGGTTGAAGTCGACCGCCCCGCCGAAAAGCCCCGCGGCGACGTATGCCAGGTGGAGCGTCGCGCTGCCCAGCCCCCGGATCTTGAATTTCGAGAGCACGGCCTCGGCGGCCGGCATCAGCGCCTTGTCGGTCGGGCTGTGTATCCCGACCAGCGTCTCCGGGCCCGGCTCCTCCGTGGAGACGAAGGCCCGCCGCTCCCCGTCGTACATGCCGAATCCCGGCCCGCCGTGCATGAGCATGCGCCGGCTCAGGTCGTAGACGACGCCGTACACCGGCTCCCCGTCCTCGATCAGCGCCAGAGAGATCGCGCAGTAGGGGATTCCCAGCGCGAAGTTGTTCGTCCCGTCTATCGGGTCGAGCACCCAGCCGAACCGCGAGGTCACCGGGACGGGCGCGCCCGCGGGGAGCTCCTCGCTGAAGAGCTGGTCGTCCGCGAATCTCGACCGCAGCGCCTTGAAGATGTTCTCCGAGATCGCGAGGTCGACGGCGGTCACCCTAGTCCCGTCGCTCTTCCAGCGGCTCTCGGCGCGGCCGAACTCGGCGTGCAGGAGACCCGTCTGCGCGAGCACCGCGGCCTTCGCGGCCTCGATCCTCGAGGTAAGCTCGGCCGGGCGAGCGCTCACGGGTAGTCGTAGAGCCTGGGGTCGCGCACCGGGGCGCCGCGGCGGCCGCGGAAGCGGTGCCTGGCGGCGCCGGCGTCGGGCGCCGCGGGCCGGTCCTCGCCGGCATCCTCCGGCTCCCCACCCAGGCTGTCCTCGAGCGAGTCGGGGTCCGCCCCCTCCTCCAGCTTCCGCACGACCTCCTCCATCTCCCCATCGATCTTCTCGCCCGTCAGCTCGGCCATCCGGCGCATCATGCGGCCCAGCGCCCGGGGGTCGTTCTCGTCCACGTTCGAGAACTCCCTCTCCATGGCGCCCATCGCCGCTTCCATCCGGGGATCCTGGGCCGGGTCGGCCCCTCCCGCGGTCTCGGGGCCTGCCGCGCCGCCCGAGCCCTTCTTCTCGCCGGGGCCCACGACCGCGAACGGCGAAAGGATCCTCTGCATCCGGAACGTCGGGTTGTCCGGGCAAGGGGGCACAATCCCTCCTTGCGCGAGGGTCCTCGCGTAGAACTGGTAGATCCGGTTGTTGTCCGGGCAGTAGTACTCGTAGATCGGCATGGCCGGGGCCCAACATGCCACGGGATCGCCCGTTCAGTCAAACTTCGACGCCGCGGGCGACGCCCGGCCCGGGAAAGGGGGTCCGGGGAGGGGGACGTCCGCCGCAAGCAGGCGTCCATGTCTTGGGGGCGCCCTACTCTTCCTTCGGCCCCGGCAATGAAATCGGCACCCATTTGGGCAGGGCGCCCGACTCGGTGTACAGGTACCAAGTGTCGCCCGTCCATGTGTCGATCTTCATCGTCCCGGTGCGGTGGTCGCTCTCCTGGGCGGCCTCCCTTCCGCTCTCGTACCAATGCACCGTGACGACCTGATACCGCCCGTTCAGCGATTCAGTTCGTGGGTCATAGCGCGAATCAAGGCGCTGGCGCGCGCCGCAGCCGGTGAGGAGCGCGACCGCGAGCAGCAGGGGGATTACCGGCTTCATCATTGAAATATGGATACAGAGGCAATGGCGGCCTTGGCGGGCACGATCGTCTCAACACGGGAATCGCATCCGCAGTTCTTGCGAATCGCGACCCTTGGTTCGACGAGAGGATTCATCAGCTGGCAAGATCAGCGAAGTCGGACGCCGTCCACAAGCGGGAAGAAACCCGGGATGCAACGGCCGGCGTCCCCCGCCAAGGCAGGATTGCCATTTTGCGCGGCCCCGGGACAATCCGGCGATGCGAATCCCCCCTGGACTGGCCCTCCTTCTGGGCGCCGCCGCTGCGGCGTCCGCACAGCCCGCCGCGCAGGATCCGGATCAGGCCGCGGCCGACAGGATGCTCGAGCACGTGAGGGTGCTCTCTTCGGACGAATTTGAGGGACGCGCCCCGGGGACCGCGGGCGAGGAGCTCTCGGTCAACTACCTGAAGGCGGAGTTCTCCAAGCTGGGCCTGCTTCCCGGAAACCCCGACGGGACCTACATCCAGGACGTCCCGCTGGTCGGGATCGTGTCGACGCCGTCCGCCTCCTTCGAATTGCGATCGGGCACGCTGACCCCGGCGGTCCTCAACGAGTACATCGCCGTCTCGCGCCATGTCGCGCCTTCCGTCGAGGTGAAGGGCAGCGAGATGTTTTTCGTCGGATACGGTGTCGTCGCGCCGGAGTACGGCTGGGACGACTTCAAGGGCGTCGACGTGCGCGGCAAGACGGTGATCATGCTGATCAACGACCCCCCTGTCCGCGACCCGAACGACCCGACGAAGCTCGACGAGAAGATGTTCAAGGGGAAGGCGATGACCTATTACGGCCGCTGGACCTACAAGTACGAGGAGGCCTCCGCCAAGGGGGCCGCCGCCTGCCTCATCGTCCACGAGACCGGGCCCGCGGGCTATCCCTGGGCCGTCGTGGCCGGCAGCTGGGGCCGGGAGAACTTCTCGCTCCGGGCGCCGGACGGCGACGCGGGCCGCGTCGCCGTCGAGGGATGGCTGACGCTCGCCTACGCGAGGAGCCTCTTTTCCGCCGCCGGGTTCGACTTCGACGCGCTCAAGGCCGCGGCCGTCCAGAAGGATTTCCGCCCGGTCGACCTGAACGCGAAGGCGACGTTCGCCGTCTCCAACAGGACCCGCCCCGTCGCGTCGCGGAACGTGATCGCGAAGTTCGAGGGGTCCGACCCCTCGCGGCGCGACGAGTACGTCATCTATTCGGCGCACTGGGACCACCTCGGGCGCAACCCCCGCCTAAAGGGCCACCAGATTTTCAACGGCGCCCAGGACAACGCGCTGGGATGCGCCGGGATACTGGAGATAGCCAGGAGGTTCACCGCGCTGCCGGCCGCCGAGCGCCCGAGGCGCAGCATCCTCTTCCTCGCCGTCACCTCCGAGGAGCAGGGCCTCCTTGGCTCGGAGTACTACGCGCAGCATCCCCTCTATCCCCTCACGAGGACGCTCGCCGACATCAACATCGACGGCATGCAGTACGCGGGGCCCTCGCGCGACATCGAGGACGTCGGCTACGGCAACACCACGCTGGACGAGGTGGCCGCAACCCTCCTGAAGGAGGACGGGCGCGTGCTGCTCCCGGACGCAGACACCGAGAAGGGGTACTTCTACCGCTCCGACCACTTCGAGTTCGCGAAGGTCGGCGTCCCCGCCTTCTACACAAAGTCCGGGCTCGATATCATCGGAAGGCCCCCGGATTACGGAAGGACGCGGCGCGACGAGTACATCGCGAACGACTACCACAAGGTGACGGACGTGATAAAGCCGTGGTGGGACCTGCGCGGGGCGGCGCAGGACGCGGGCCTGCTCTTCCGGCTCGGCCTGCGGATCGCGCAGTCCGACACCTGGCCCCAATGGAAACCCGGCTGCGAGTTCAAGGCCCGGCGCGACGAGATGATGGCTGGGGCCCCGCATTGACGCCGGGCGGGATCGTCGTTGTGCGCATGCCCAACTGCACCGCGCGGCCCGGGCCGCAGCCGTTTCCATGATCCGGTTCGTCATCGTGCGCCTGCTCCAGACGATCCCCGTGATCTGGGTCATCGTCACGGCCACGTTCTTCATGATCCGCTTCGTGCCCGGCGGCCCCTTCACCGCGGAGAAGGCGGTGACGCCCGAGATCATGAGGAATCTCGAGGCGCACTACGGCCTGAACAGGCCGCTCTACCGGCAGTACCTGGACTACACCTGGAGCCTGATGCGCGGCGACCTCGGGCCCTCGTTCAAGTATCCGACACGCTCGGTGAACGAGATCATCGCGGACAAGCTGCCCGTCTCCGCCGAGCTCGGTCTCCTTTCGCTCGGCGTGGCCCTCGGGCTGGGGCTCCCCCTGGGGGTCCTCGCCGCCGTCAGGCGCAACACCTGGATCGACTACGCCTGCTCGTCGGCCGCCATGGTCGGGATCTGCGTCCCGACATTCGTCATGGGGCCGCTCCTCATACTCGTATTCGCCATCCACCTCGGGTGGTTCAACGCGTCGGGCTGGTACGCGCCGGCCGACCGGGTGCTGCCGAGCCTCACCCTGGGCTGCGTGTACGCGGCGTATGTCGCCAGGCTCACCCGCGGGGGGATGCTCGAGGTCCTGAGCCAGGACTACATCAGGACCGCGCGGGCCAAGGGCGCGGGCGAGGCCCGGGTGGTCATCAAGCACGCCCTGCGCGGCGGCCTGACCCCGGTCGTCTCCTTCCTCGGGCCCGCGATCGCCGGGATCGTCACGGGCTCGTTCGTGATCGAGACCATCTTCCAGATCCCCGGGATCGGCCGCGAATTCGTGAACTCCGCCTTCAACCGGGACTACACGCTGGTCCTGGGCACCGTCGTCCTCTACGCCGCCTTCCTGATCGCGATGAACCTCGTGGTCGACATCGCGCTCGTGTGGCTCAACCCCAAGCTCAAGTTCGAATGAACCCCGCCGAGACGGAGCGCGGATATTCGCCCTGGGGCGACGCCTGGCAACGCCTGCGCCGCAACCGCCTGGCACTTGCAGGGGGGGTAATCCTGGTCGTGCTGGCGCTCGCGTGCGCGGCCGGCCCCCTCTTCTCCCAGTCGTACGAGGAGCAGAACCTCGACTTGGGGGCGGTGCCCCCGTCGGCCGAGCACTGGCTCGGGACGGACGTCCTGGGGCGGGACCTCCTTGCGCGGACGCTGTACGGCGGGCGGATCTCGCTCACGGTGGGGCTCGTGGCCACCCTGGTCGCGCTCGTCATCGGGGTGACCTACGGCGCCGTGGCCGGCTACGCCGGGGGCAAGGTCGACGCGGTCATGATGCGGATCGTCGACATCCTCTACGCGCTCCCGTTCGCCATCTTCGTCATCCTGCTCATGGTGTTCTTCGGCCGGAACATATTCCTCCTTTTCTTCGCCATAGGGGCGGTGGAGTGGCTCACGATGGCGCGTATCGTCCGGGGCCAGGTGCTGTCTATCAAGCGCATGGAGTACATCGAGGCGGCGCGGGCCCTCGGCCTCGGCCGAATGCGGATCATCTTCCGGCACGTGATCCCCAACGTCCTTGGCCCCGTGATCGTCTACACGACGCTCACGATACCCGCGGTCATGCTCCTCGAGGCCTTCCTCAGCTTCCTCGGCCTGGGGGTCCAGGCCCCGATGAGCTCCTGGGGCGTCCTCATCAAGGACGGCTCCGAGAAGATGGAGGAGTTCTGGTGGCTGCTTGTCTTTCCCGGCGCCGTCTTCTCCACTACCCTCTTCTCGCTCAACTTCCTCGGCGACGGCCTGCGCGACGCCCTGGACGTCCGGGCGTCGAGGGACTGACCCCATGCAGCGCTTCCTGCCCTACTTCAAGTACCTCCGGAAGGTCCGCGCCACGCTTGTCGCGGGCGTTCTCTGCGGGATCCTTTACGGCGCGGTCGGCGGCCTCGGGATGCCGCTGATGGTCAAGTACGTTATCCCGAGGGTCCTCCTTCCCGATCCGGTGCCCGTCCAGAACGCGGCTCCCAGGGTCCCCCGCTTCCTCGACCTCGACCGGTTCTTCGACCGGCTCCTGCCGCAGGCGCCGTCCCGGCCGGCCGCGGAGGCGCCCGCAGCGCCTTCCCCCGGCCAGGCGGCCGCCAGCCGGCCGCAGCTCACGGCGTGGCAGGTCTGGACCATCGCGATGTGGCTCCCGCTGGTCTTCGCCTTGAGGGGCATCGCCGGCTACCTGAACACGTACCTCATCCAGTATTCCGGCGTCCGCATCCTTGAGGCGATCAGGATCGATTACTTCCGGAAGCTGCAGAGCCTGCCCCTCGCCTTCTTCCACCGCCTCTCCACCGGGGAGCTCATCTCGCGCGGCCTCAACGACACGAACCAACTCCAGAACACGCTGACTGTCATCTCGAACGACCTCGTGAAGCAGCCCGCGACGCTGGTGAGCACGATCCTGGCGGTGGCGGTGCTCGCCTACCAGGAGCAGGGCCTCGTGCTCGTCCTGGTCTGCCTGCTGACCGTGCCAGTCGCCGTCTTTCCCATCCGCTACGTGGGCAAGAAGCTCGTGTCGCGGGCCATCCAGCTCCAGGCGCAGGCCGGGACGATCACCGACCGCTTCTCAGAGAACATCGCGGGGGCGAGGGAGGTGCGCGCTTTCGGCCTGGAGCGCCACGAGATCGACCGCTTCTCCCGGCTGAGCGGGCTGCTCGTGCGGGCCAACATGAAGGTCGTCAAGTACGCGCAGATGCTCACGCCCAGCATCGAGATCCTCTCCGCAATCGGGATCTCGATCACCTTCGCGTACGCCTACCGCTACAACGTCCACAGCGGGAGCTTCCTCGGAATCCTCACCGCGCTCTTCCTGAGCTACGAGCCGCTGAAGAAGCTGGGCTCCGTCAACAACGAGCTCAAGCGCGGCAGCGCGTCCCTCCAGCGGCTGGAGGCGGTGCTGAACGAGCCCGAGACGATCACCGACCCGACCCGCCCGGTGCCCGTCGGGCGCCTGCGCGGCGACCTCGCCTTCGAGAACGTCGATTTCGAGTACAATGCAGGCGAGCCGGTGCTGCGATCGGTCTCGGCCCGGATCCCGGCAGGCACTATCTGCGCCCTGGTCGGCCCGAGCGGCGCCGGCAAGAGCACGTTCGCCAACCTCGTCCCGCGCTTCTACGACCCAGTCAAGGGCCGGGTCGCCGTCGACGGCATCGACGTCCGCTCGCTGCGCCTGGTCGACCTGCGCCGCAACGTCGCCGTTGTCTCGCAGGAGCCGGTGCTCTTCAACGACACCATCTACAACAACCTGCTCCTTGGCCGGGAAGGCGCCACCCGCGAGGACGTGGAGCGGGCCGCGCGGGACGCCCACGCCCACGACTTCATCTCCGGCTTCCCGCAGGGCTACGACACCCAGGTCGGCGAGCGGGGAGCAAAGGTCTCGGGCGGCCAGAGGCAGCGCCTGGCGCTCGCCCGCGCCTTCCTTCGAAACGCGCCCATCCTGATTCTCGACGAGGCCACCTCCGCCCTGGACTCGGAAAGCGAGGCGGCGATCCAGGAGGCGCAGGCCAGGCTCGTGGTCGGCAAGACGGTCCTCATCATCGCCCACAGGTTCAGCACGATCCGGGACGCCTCGCTCATCCTGGTCTTCGACCGGGGCTCCATCGTCGCCAGCGGCGACCATTCAACGCTCTATTCGACGAACGGGCTCTACAGGTCGCTGTACGACCAGCAGCGGACCGAAGCCGTCTGAGGCATCGGCCCCGCATCGATCCATGCCGCAGGCCCCGAGGATCCTCGTCATCAGGCGGCGCTACCTGGGCGACGTGGTGCTGCTGGGGTCGCTATTCCGGAACCTGCGGCTTCACTGGCCCGGGGCGCACGTTGCGGCGCTGGTCGAGCCCCCCTACGCCCCAATCCTCGCGCTCAACCCTGACGTCGATGCCGTGATGGCGCTTCCCGCCCGCGCGCTCGAATGGCCCGGATTCGCCGGGAGGCTCCGGGCGGCGGCCTTCACCCACGTCCTCGACATCGACAACACGGAGAAGACCGCCGTCATCTCGAGGCTTAGCGGCGCGCCGCTGCGGGTGGGGCTCCACCACGGCGCCCACCCGCTGAAGCTCCGGGCCCTCTACACCCATGTCGCGCACGATCCGGCCGAGGTGCACGAGGCCCAGCCCATCAGCGAATACTACCTGAAGGCGCTCGGCCCGGCCGGCGTCCCTGTCGCGACCCGCGAGATCCGCCTCGTCCCGCGGGAGTCCGATGTCGCCGACTGGCGCCGCTACGTCGGCGCCCAGGGAAGGACGCTCCTGGTCCATCCGGGAACGCGCAGCCCGTGGCGAATCTGGCCCGCCGACCGGTTCGCCGCCGTGTGCGACCGAGTCCAGGACGAGCTGGGCGCCCAGGTGGTGCTTGCCGGGGGGCCCGGGGACCGCCGACTCGTTGCGGAGATCCGGGGCCTGTTGAGGACCCACGTCCTCTCGCTTGACGACCCGCCGTCCCTGCCCCGGCTGGCGGCGCTCGCGCGCGCATGCTCCGCGCTCCTCTGCCACGACAGCGGGCCCATGCATGTGGCCGCCGCGGTCGGCACGCCGGTGGTCGCCCTCTACGGGTCCCAGAATCCCGTCCTGTTCCGCCCGGCGGGCCAGGGCCACACGCTTCTCGTCCCCCCCATGCCCTGCACGTCCTGCGTCGCGCCCGATGCGTGCGTGCCCGGCGACTCCTACCGCAACTACTGCGTCCGCAGGCTCACCGTCGACCAGGTCTACGGCGCCGTGCGTGCGGCGCTCGCGCCCTGACGGGAGGTTTGCATCCCGCGCCGGCGGCGTTCAGAACCTGCGTCAGATGACGGGCGAACCCCACAGATTGGGAAAGGTGGCCGAGGACCTGGTGGCATCGCTTCGCCGGATCCCGTCCGAGGATCCGCAGCGCGCGCGCCTCCGGCCCTCGCGCGACCTCGCCGAACTTGTCGACGCCCTGCGGTCGAAGCACGGGATCGGCAGGCCCACCTCCGAGCAGGCGATCCGCGACCAGTGGCCTGGGATCGTCGGCACCGCGAACGCCTCCTATTCCCACGCGGTCCGCATAGACGAGCGCGGCCGGCTGGTCGTCCAGACCTCGCACCCGGTGGTCAGGAACGAGCTCTTCCTGAACCGGGTCGAGATCCTTGAGCGCATAAGGCGGATCCCGGGCTGCGCCGCGATCGCGCGCCTGCATCTCACGCAGGGCTGACGCGCCGGCGAAATTTGGGCTTGCGCCTCGCAGCCCGGCTTTTGAAGTTATTCCCTTGCGTCAGTGGGATCCCGTCATGTTGGGGGTCCCGCCATGGCTGATCCGGCATCCCGCCGGGTCGGAACGGTGACGCCGGCTAAGCCGGGGTTCTTCCCCCGGCGGTGCGGGCGGCACGGGACCCGAGAGGGCCCTCTACAGCCGTGCAACTCAACTACATAACAATGCCAACAGTCGCTAAGCCAGAAATCATCGCAGAGTACAAGATACACGAAAAGGACACCGGTTCGAGCGAGGTGCAGGTCGCACTCCTCACCGCGCGAATCAACCACCTGACCGAACATCTCCGCACGCACCGGAAGGACTTCCACTCCCGCCGCGGGCTCCTGCAGATGGCTAGCCGACGCCGCAAGCTGCTCGATTACCTGAAGAATCACAACCTACCGAAATACAACGAATTGCTGCAGAAGCTGAATCTGCGCAAGTGACACTTTCGCCAAACGGGCGACTCGATTCGCGGGTCGCCCGTTGTCGTTAAGACACTCGAACCAGGTCCGGGGCATTTCCGTTTGCCGCCTCGGCAGGCCCCGCAAGACGACGGGCGCCAAACGGAAATCTCTCGAGCCTCCTTCGAGACCGACGAAAGCAAGACCCGGCCCGCGCGCCGGGCTGCCCACCCATCCCGATTCCCCCGCAGCGCATTTCCTAGATGCGACGGGACCCGACCCCTTAAGAAACAAGAATCCAAGTACATGAATCAGAAACACACCGTCAGCATCCCGGAATACGGGATCTCGATCTCAACCGGCTCCCTCGCGAAGCTCGCCAACGGAGCCGTCAACGTCTCCGTGGGCGAAACCAACGTCTTTGTGGCGGCCACCGTCGCCGCCGGCACCAAGCCGGGACAGGATTTCTTCCCGCTCACGGTCGATTACCGCGAGAAGTACCATGCGGCTGGCCGGTTCCCGGGCGGCTACTTCAAGCGCGAGGGCCGCCCCACCGAGAAGGAGATCCTCACCTCCCGCCTCTGCGACCGCCCCTGCCGCCCGCTGTTTCCCGAGGGCTTCCTGAACGAGGTCCAGATCATCGGCATCCTCCTTTCGGCGGACCAGAAGAACGAGTCCGACATCGCGATGGTGAACGGCGCAAGCGCCGCCCTCGCCATTTCCGACATCCCGTGGAACGGGCCCATCGCCGCCTCCCGGATCGCGATGATCGACGGCCAGTTTGTCGCCAACCCGACGATCGAGCAGATGTTCTCGTCGACCCTCGACCTGATCTACGTCGGCAACGAGAAGGACATGCTGATGATCGAGGGAAGCGCCGACCAGCTGCCCGAGGAGCGCTTCATCGAGGCGCTGGAATTCGCCCACAAGGCCATCCAGCCGATAATCAAGGCAATCCGGGATCTCGTCGCCGTAGCCGGCAAGCCAAAGGCGACGTTCCCCTTGGTCGGCGCAACGCCCGAGGCTCGCGCGATCATTGAGCGCGTCGCGGGGCCCAAGATCCCGGATGCGATATTCGGGAAGGAGAAGGCCGTCCGCTCCGCCAACATGGCGGTCATCAAGGATGAGACCAAGGCGGCCCTCGTCGCGGAGCTCGGCGAAGGAAAGTTCACCGATGTCGACCTCAACGTCGTCTTCGAGGACCTCCAGTACAAGGCGTACCGCAAGACCGTCCTCGAGCGCGGCGTCCGCTCTGACGGCCGCGACGCGAAGAGCCTGCGCCCAATCTCGTGCGAGGTCGGCGTCCTTCCGATGGTCCACGGCAGCGCCCTTTTCGAGCGCGGCGACACCCAGGGCCTCGTGATCACGACGCTCGGGCCGACCAAGGAGGCCCAGGACATGGACGGGCTGACGGGCGGAGCCACATCCAAGAGCTTCATGCTCCACTACAACTTCCCGCCGTTCTCGGTGGGTGAGACGGGCCGCTTCGGGTCGCCGGGCCGCCGCGAGGTGGGCCACGGCGCGCTCGCGGAGCGCTCCCTCGTGCCCGTGCTCCCCCCGGAGGACGCATTCCCCTACTCGATCCGCGTCGTGTCGGAGATCATGGCCTCCAACGGCTCGACCTCGATGGCGTCTGTCTGCGGCGGCTGCCTCTCGCTGATGGACGCCGGCGTCCCGATCATCGCACCGGTCGCGGGCATCTCCTGCGGCCTGATGACCGACAACGCCGCCGACGGGTCCATCTCGAAGTGGGTCACGATCACCGACATCATCGGCGAGGAGGACCACTTCGGCGACATGGACTTCAAGCTCGCCGGGACGACCAAGGGAATCACGGGATTCCAGCTCGACCTGAAGATAAACGGCCTCCCGATCGAGATCGCAAAGGCCGCCATCCTCCAGGCCCGCGACGCGCGCATCGAGATCCTGCGGAAGATGCTCGCCGTCATGCCGGCGCCCCGCGCCAGCCTGAGCAAGTACGCTCCCCGCATCCAGACGATCCAGATCGACCCCGAGAAGATCGGCCTCCTGATCGGGCCCGGCGGCAAGACCATCCGCCGCATAACCGAGACGACGGGCGCGCAGATCGACATCGCCGAGGACGACTCCGGCAAGGTCTACATCTACTCCAACAACGCCGAGGCCATGGCCCGGGCGATCCAGGAGATCGACGGACTCTGCGGCGGCGGCCCCGGGGGCGGAGGCGGGGGCGCGCCGATCGAGGTCGGCAAGCTCTACACGGGCCGCGTCACCGGCATCAAGGACTTCGGCTGCTTCGTCGAGTGCACCCCCGGCAAGGAGGGGCTCGTGCACATATCCGAGCTAGCCGACTTCCGCGTGCGCCGCACCGAGGACGTCGTCAAGATGGGCGAGATGATCACCGTCAAGTGCGTCGGGGTCGACGAGCGAACCGGCAAGGTCCGGCTGTCCCGCAAGGCCGCCATGCAGGAGCTCGAGGCGAAGAAGGCCGCCCCCGAGGCGGCGCCCGCCCCCGGCCAATCCTGAGGAGTGAGGCTCCTTGTAACGAACGACGACGGCATCGAGTCCGTCTTCCTCCACGAGCTGGTCCGCGCGCTCCTCGCCGCGGGCCACGAGGCCTACGTCGCCGCCCCGAGGGTCGAGCAGAGCTGGATAAGCTCGGCCAAGTCGCGCCTGCGCCCGGTGCATTCCCGACCCTTCGACTGCGGGCTGGGGTGCCCCACGTGGACCATAGACGGGACGCCGTGCGACTGCGTCAACATCGCGATCGACCACCTGCTGCCCGATATGCCGGAGGCCGTCCTCAGCGGGATCAACATGGGCCTCAACGCCAGCCTCGGCTTCATCCTCGGGAGCGGCACGGTGGCCGGCGCCTGCGAGGGCGCGCTGCACGGGCTGCCGGGAATCGCGCTGTCACAGAGCCTCTCAATCCCCGCCTACGAGAGGCTCAAGCAGGCGGGGGGCGAGCCGGATCCCGAGCTTGCCGCGGTCCTCAAGATATCGGCGGGCCATGCGGCGCGGATCGCCCCGGCCCTCGCCGCCAAGACTCCCGCGCAGAGCTTCATCGTCCACAACGTAAACTTCCCCTGCCCGTGCGGCGCGGATGCGCAGGTGCGCCGGACCGTGCCTGCGCGCGTCATGATCCCGGGGCTCTTCAGCCCCCAGGCCGAGGACGGGACCCACAGGCTTGTGTTCAACCTGGGCGAGGACCTGTCGCCGGAGGGCCCCCTCACCGACCGGGCCGCGCTCGACGCGGGATTCATCAGCCACACGGTCCTCGATTTCTCCAAGCTGGGTTCGATATAGGCGGGCATTTGTGCTTCCTTCATGCCGGCGATGATCGAAGTCCAGCACCTCACGCGGATCTTCCGCACCTACAGGAAGCAGCCCGGGTTCTGGGGCGGCGTCAAGGGGCTGTTCAACCGGACCTACGACGAGATCAAGGCGGCCAATGACGTCACGTTCTCCATCGGCGAGGGCGAATTCGTCGGGTTCCTCGGGCCCAACGGGGCGGGCAAGACGACCACGCTGAAGATGCTTTCGGGCCTCATATTCCCCACCTCGGGGACGGCCCGGGTCGCCGGCTTTGATCCCACAAAGCGGGAGAACGCCTACCGGCGGATCTTCGCGCTCGTCCTCGGGCAGAAGAACCAGCTCTGGTGGGATCTCCCCGCGATAGAGTCATTCGCGCTCCTTCGCGCCATATACGGCCTGCAGGAGGACGAATACCGGCAAACCCTAGACGAGCTTGTCGACCTGCTCGGCATCGCCGACAAGCTGAACGTGATGGTCCGCGAGCTCTCGCTAGGCGAGCGCATGAAGATGGAGCTCATCGCCGCGCTCATCCACCGGCCCAAGGTGCTGTTCTTGGACGAGCCGACGATCGGCCTCGACATTGTCTCCCAGCGGGCCGTGCGGCTCTTCCTGCGCGACTACAACCGGCGGCGCCGCGTGACAATCCTCCTCACCAGCCACTATATGGCGGACATCAAGGAGCTCTGCGAGCGGGTCATCGTCATCCACAAGGGCACCAAGATCTACGACGGCGCCCTGGACAGGCTGGAATCGGGCTCCGACAGCAGGAAGAAGGTCGTCCGGTTCGTCCCCAAGGACGCGGCCTTCCCGGAGCGGTGGCGCTCGCGCTACGGCGAAACCGCGCGCGGCTACGACGGAACGTTCACTATCAAAATCTCCAGCGACGACGTGGTTGCGGTTGCCCAGGAGGTCCTCGCGACGGGCCCGGTCGCCGACATCACGATTGAGGACATTCCCCTCGAGGACGTTATTGCAGAGCTTTTCCAGTCGCGCTAGCGGATTTCAATCCGGCCAGCCAGGCGCGGATTTCCGCATATTCGCTGTGTTTCCATGCGTTCGCGGCCGCCACCGCAGCGGACGACTTCAGAAAGGCGTCAGCGACCCTCGCGAGCGCATTCATCAAATCAGCACGGTCCGGGCGGGTGCCAAAGTCCGTCCCCTCCAGCTGGTCCCCCGTCATCCAGAGTTCGGCGCGCCGCCCCAGCGGATAGGCCTGCCGCCCGCCGAGAAGCGCCTCCTCCTGCAGCATTCGAAGGCTGGATTCGACCAGGTGTTCATGAATGCCGCGCTGGCACGCCCGAAATTCGCCGCGCGCCGCCCTCTTCGCCGCCCAGACGAGCTGTGCCCAGAAATTCCCGCATAGTGCATTGAACTCATTCTCACCCATTGCCGCGCGGTACGGCGCGATCCGGGAATACCGTGCCTCCCACGGCGCACCTCCCTTGATCACCCTCCATCCTGGGGCGACGACGATCCTGAGGTCGGAGACACCCCTCCTCAGGGCGGCCGGCCAGAAGCGCTGAGTTCCGGGCCAGCGCACGGCGGCCATTGCGATCAGAACCTCCAGATTCCGGAGCACCACAAAGTCGGCCTCCAGCGCACCGTCGAAAACGGCGGTGACCTTCACCGACCTCCCGAATGCGTCATGGGAACCACAGGCCCAGTATGGGCCGAGGGCTCGGCAGAACGAACCGTCCCGGTATCTTGCGGGCCGCGTTGTTATTAGGTGATAGTCGTAATCCGACCAGGAGTCGACGGCGGCTCCCTTTTGGACGCGCGATCCGATTTGAACCAGCGCGCGGATGTCGTCCTGGCCGTGGGCCCACGCTGAAAGAGCGGCGTCCCAGCCGTCTTCCAGTAAGCTCATGCTGATTCCGGGAGAGCTTCAGGGTCGCCTGAGGCAGCTCTCTCCGGGGGCTCGAAACGGGCGGCGCCTTCGTTCGCCGGCTGTTTGCGCACCCCGGGCACCACTTCGGCAATCGCATTAACGCGCCGCGACCGCAGCGATATCATCAGCTCCGTGCCATCAATGCCCTGGCCAACGTGCACGGTGCCGTAGTGAAAACGGATAACCTCCCGCGCGAGGAACACCGGCACCGTCGGATATTCCCCCGTGGTCGTCGCCTCGCCCACCTTGATCTGGTCCACCCTCAGCCCGGGATAGGCAATCGTGATAAGGCAGATCGCCTCGTCGTCACGGCCCCGTTGCTGCAATGTGATTGTTATCCGCTGCTCCCGGCTGAGGGGCTCGGTCTGGTCCCTTGTTTCGACGATCTCGTGGCAAAGCCACACCAGCGCATCGTGCAGGTTCTTCCCGTGCCCCAAGATGACAGGGGCCTCCTCGGGAGTGTGCGCGCGCCCGCCGACTTCGTTCGCGACCGATTCCACGACCTGCTTCATGTCCACGCGCTCGGCCGGCAGCTTCGACATTTCGTAAAGAGAGCTCAGCAGCAGCGGCAAGGCCTTCATCCTCTCCAGATCCTGTCTCACCCTCTCGATGAGCGGATAGCCTGGGTCGTCCGACGGCCGTTGGCGGGGAAAATGATGGAAGTAGGTGCTTACCGAGAGCATGGCGTTGGCGAGCTCATGCGAGATCATTATCCCGAGGTCGTGCAGGATCTGGTGCCTCTCGGCCTCCCGTTTCTGGGCCGACGACTCCGCCGTCAGATCGGACTCGTCCCACCAAACCCAGCATCCCCCGGTTTCCGGAATCGGGCCCGCGATGACCCGTATTCGCCCGAATTCGCGCTCAATCCGCCTACCCTCCTGCATGGTCAGGCTTGCGATCTCTCGCACCTCCACCGGAAGGGTCTCTTCGGTCTTCCCTGAGGAGCCGATCACACAGAATTTCGGCCCATATTTCCGGAAGAACCCCACATCCCGCTGCGCGGCAATGGCGGAACTCAGCAGCTTGTGCTGGCCTATGAGCCGTGAAAGGATCTGTACGAGCATTAGCGCGTCGTCGCGGTCCGCGGCTGAATAGGGGCGCCCGTCGGCGCGCGGTCCGAAGCTCACCCATCCATCAAGCACTCCGTCGGCCTCCAGTGGCACGAGCAGCCTAGAATTCCACTCGCCGAGCTTTTGGCGGATCGACGCCTCAACCACCGGATTCTCAACCGAATCCAGCGTGGAGGATTCGACAATCGCGGCATGCTCCTGAAGCCAGCGGACCAGATCATGGTTCGCGGGGCACTCCCAACCTTCGTTGACCGCCACATAGCGCTTTTCGTCACGAAGAAAGACCACGACCTTGGATGAGCGAATTCGAGAGCGCGCCCCGCGTCGAAATTCCTCTATAACGCGGTCCCTGTCTCCGAGGTGGCCGATTGCCGCTGCCATGAACTCGAATTCGTCAAGGGTGCGCCGCCCCGGCTCAATGGATTCCGTGGCCCCGCTATCCGCCCGCCGCGGCCGCCCCTGAAGGACCGTAAGCACCGCCCTCATCTGCGCCAATTCCGCAGCCAGTGGCGCGAGCTTTCGCAATTGCGTCCTGCTCTCCTCATACGAGAGACAATAGGTGTTCTGACGATTCTGCCTTGCCTCCTCAAACGGCACGCTTTGCGGTTCGCCGACGGCGAGCACTGCCGTGTCAGGATGCGCCGGGACCTGCGTTTCGACGTCGCAGATGTCCCGGATCCAGACACGCGCCCCTGGCCGCTGCAGCTCCCTCAGCAGCAGTTCCCCGCGCATCGGAGCGAGCGGCGGAATCGGCAACTGCCGGGCCCAATCCTTTGCCAGCTCCGCGTCTGGCGTCGTTAGGATAAAGGTTGCTGACATGGAAGGGTTACCCGGAATGTTGTGCTGACTTTGCCGCCGTCCACAAAGGCTATTTGTCCATGATGCAGTCTTACAAGGTCGGCGGTGATTGCGAGACCTAGGCCGATTCCACTCGTTTTGTTGCTTGTCGTAAAGGGCTGGAACAGCCTCTCCCGGACTTCATCGGGTACCCCCGGACCGTTGTCTGTCACTTCGAGGACCACCGACCCGATCCCAGCCTTCGTACGAACGCCCACCTTTCGTTCCCCCTCATTCACCGCAACAGACTGAATGGCATTCATTACCAGGTTAAGGATTATCTGCCGTATGTAAGCCCGGTCTGCGGTTATCTCGTCAGGTTCCGCCTCCAGGGTGCAGCTGAGATCCACCGATTCGTCTAGGGCCTTGGGGCGGACGAGTTTGACGCTTGTCTCCGCGACTTCATTCAGCCGCAAGCTTTCAAAATGGGGCTGCTGTGGCCTCCCAAGGTCCATCAACCCACTGACGAGCCCCTCGATGCGTTCGATCTCCGCCGGCACTAGCTCTATCAACAAACGTCGGAATTCGGGGTCTTTGAAGCGGTCCTTTGCCGACTGGGCGATGGTCTTGAGGGTCACGAGGGGATTTCGGATCTCGTGGGCGAGGCTCGCACCCAAGAGACCGGCGGTTCTCAGCTGCTCAGATTCGCGGGCATGTTGCGTGAGGCTGATCCGTGAAAGCGTATTCTCAATGATCGTGGCCCACTCCTGAAGAAGTCTTATTTCATTCCAAGTAAACGGAATACGATCCCAACGGGTCGAAAGCGTAACGATGAAGGGAACCAGGCCCCCGTCGCTTGGCGCGCAGATCATGACGCCAAGGCCGTGCTCTCGCATGAAGGCCGAGAGTTCCTTGCGCCCTTCCGCCTCACGTTGGCGCTGAAGGCTCTCCGGCGTCGCCCACTTCAGCCGGAGGATTTCCAATGCCGCGGGGGAGGATGCGGGAAGCATGAACTGCGGGCAACTGTAGGCCTCGTTCCCCCCATTGAGGAAATAGGCGTGTTCACTCCGGGCCCATGTTCCGAGGATCCCGCTGAAACGCTTGAGCAGCACGTCAGGGTCGTACTCGTCCCTTCCAGCTGCAAGAATAGCCGTCCGAAACGCCTCCGCTTCCCGATCCCCGCCCAGTTGCGTCGCCCTGATTATCTGCACGTTGAACTTCTCGAAGACAACCGTGATTAGAAGGGCGCAGAAAACCACTACCAGAGGCCGGGGCACCAACTCGGGATCGACCAGCATCGCGAGGCCGATCAGCGCCGCGACAATGCCTAGGGAAAGGCCGACTCGAAGCCCCGAACGGAAAAGGTGCCGGGCATCGAATACCTTCTGGGTCGTGATTCCCCACGCTGTAAACGTATAGAAGACGAGGATCACGATCGGAATCAGATGCGGGAGCGATGGTTTGCCGAGAATCGGCCCGAGGGCCGAAAGCGCGACGCTCACGAATCCCGCTGCGGTTCCGCCCAACAGCAGCATTTGCAGTTCGATCTTCTGGATGCCGACTTGCTTTCGCAGGCTTGAGAGCGTCTGCACAAGAATGATCAGATAGCTGCCTCCTAGCACCAGAATGTAGGCGGTCCATCCCGGTCCGGTCGTCTGGTGTTCCCGGGTCGACTCGGCCGGGATGAAATAATGCGAAAAGCAGAGGGCAGCCATGACCAAGCCCAGTGCAAGCCAGGCCCAGCCGTCCCGCACGCTGCACCAGCCGAAATCACTGCCTTTTGCGCAGTCCTTTATGAGCCACAAAAGGAATGGTACAAACGCGCCGATTGCCGTCGTGACTCGAAGCCAAAGAACCGGATTTGGGTTCGCCGGGTCGGTGAGCCATGCGAGGCTCAGGAGCCACGCCGCAACATCGACCGAAGCTAAAAAGAAAGCACGGTTGATCGCCCGTTTTGGATTGGCGTACATCACGCCACATCCAACGCCCAGGCACGCGACAAACGCGATGAGGTTGGTTGGATTCATGCCCGGCTTAGCACCATTGAAGCGTTGGTCCCGCAAAGACCGTGCGCGTTCACGAGGGCAACCGTGCAGCCTAAATCCCGGGCCTGAGCGCTGAGATTCAGGGGGCATTCGGGATCGGGAGTTTCCCAATTCACGGTTGGGGGAACCCGGCCTGTCTGAATTGAAAGCGCCGCGCTTGCCACTTGGATGCTGCCGGCCGCCCCCAAGGGATTGCCGATGGCGCCCTTCAGCGAGACCGTCGGAATGCTTCCAAGTCTTTCCCCGAAGAAACGGGCAAGGCAGCCGGCCTCAACTGCGTCGATCTCCTTGTGGCCCGGGCCCCAAGCATTAATCAGGTCGACCGAGGCGGCTCTGAATTGGGCGTTCGCGAGCGCCATCTTCATGCTTGAAGCCAATCCGTTTCCCGCGAATCCGACGTCGTCGTTGGCATACGCATACCCACCCACCCATGCGTAGGCCGGCCGAGGGCTTTCCTCGCACTCAAGGAGGATCACACAGGCGCCCTCGCCGATCACCCCGGTGTTCCGCCACAAATCGAACGGCCGGCCCATTTCGGACGGCTTCCTCGAGTTCCGAGGCGACAAATTGGCGAGGCCCAACTCTAGCATCGGTTGATGATAAATCGGCGCTTCGGTTCCGCTGCAAAACGCAATGTTGGCCTGCCCGCTGGCGATCATCTCCGCGCCATGGCCGATTGCGTCCAGCCCTGCGCAGCATGCGCTTTGAAGTGCGATTGTGCGGCACCTTGTTTTCAGGACCTTCGCGATTGCACTAGCTATCGCACTCGGCGCTGCCTCGTATAGTGCGCCGGGCAGCGCATGCCTGGGTCCCTTGTTCACCACTCCGGCAACCATCCGATAGGTAAGCTCCGGATCGGGCAGCGAGCTCCCGTTTACCACAATCGGATTGGCTGCATGCAATTCATCCGCGGAAATCCCAGCGTCTGCGAGCGCCAGCACGGCGCCGGCGATGGCAAACTGGGTCTGGCGCGGAATCCTTTTCGGGTTCCCGGCGTCGGCGACCCATTCGCCCAGGTGAAAATCGAGAATCTCCGCCGCAACGAACTCTACGGGCCCGCCTCGCGGGTCCATTCGCGTCACAACCCGCGCGCGGCTCAAATTCTCATTGATGCCGCAGAAGAAGCTTTCGCGGCCGATTCCCGCAGGTGTGACCGGGCCGATACCGGTTATTTTTACGCGTCGGCGCATATTGTCTCATATCGTCCGGGCGCGATCAGACCCAGCGGGTCGAAGGCGGCCTTCAGACGCTTAACAACGGCCTCGGCCCCAGGCGGCGCGGGCGTGTTGATGTCCAGGCGGTACGGCGGAAACCCGGCGTTCCGCAGTTCCCGCACGATCGCGGAATTCGCGGCATGTGCTTCCAACGCCGCCGCATCGTCAAAGTGAAGCGTGTAGATTGTCAGTATACTGCGGCAGTCGAGCAGGATCCACGTGAACGCGCAGTCATTCCATCGACTCTGAACGATGCCCTCGGCTCTCTTCGCCTCGGCCGCATCGAACGAGGAGACGGCGTTGCCATAGATTGCTCCGCGGCTGGCAAGATCCGGGTCTCCACTGTCGTAGCCGTCGAGGGCGGTCATCCCCGCGTCGCTCGGCTCGCCCCAGGTCAGCGCCAGTATCGGCCGCATCGCCAGCAGCCTGGCGGCCAGGTACCGTGCGCCGACACGGCCCAGCCATTTCGCGGTGAGGTCAAGGGTGCGTGCATTGGCCCGCCGTAGAATGACCCCCGGGCCCGCCATGTTCCGCAGCTCCCTCCATGCAGCGTTAACAACGCGCCGGCGGCCATAGAGAGAGACCAAGCCGGTGAACGTGTGTTGCTCCGGGAAGCACCGGTCCACCTCCTCCGGGGTGGGATCGCGATTCCACAGCGCCCGCAGAAGCCCGAAACCGAGACGCTGGGTTCTGCCCGGCTCGGCAACATGGGTCGGGTTCACGATCAGCTCCTGCTCGTACGCGCGCTTAAGCGTGGTTATCAAGGGATTGAAGGGGCCCTGAATTATCAACGCATCTTCCGCCTCCTGGCGAACCCTAAGGCGCAGGCGCGCCGCCAGGACGATTCCGAAGTTGCTCTGGAAAAACAGCTCGTCCGTGGACAGTCCAGCGGGTTGCGGCCTGGACTTGTGGTTGCGGCCTTTGGCAGGCCCCACGACAGTGCCGTCCGGAAGGAGCGCCTCAATTGCGAAGACTTCCTGGTCCCGTTCGCCGCCGTAGCCGATTCCGCGCTCGAGGGCGTTTCCCAGGACACTCGTTGCGCTGCCTGCGCCCGTGACGTTAAAGGTGAGGTCGGGGGCGTGGAGCCGGAGGAAATCGAAAAGCGCGGCCTGGGTGACGCCGGGTTCGATCCTCACGCTTAGGGAGGCCCGGTCCAGGTCGCCGATCGCGTCGAGCCTGCTCAGGTCGAGAACCACGGAGCCATTGCGGGCCGGCAGGTGCGAACCGTAGCCCCAATTGCATCCCCTGCTTATGGGCCAGATCGGCGTCCGGTGGATGACGGCCTCGCGCAGCACCTCGCGCACGTCGCCCGCCGCCGGCGGCCGCAGCCTCCATGGCGTCGTGCGAACGGTCCGGCAAAGGGCCCTGAGGTCGGGGGCGCGTTCGGCCCAGGATCCAAATCTCTCCGGCCAATCGCACTCGAGGTCCTCGGTCAATGTGGGGTTTCCCATGCCCGGTGCCGCGTCGGTCGGTCACTTCTTTGGCAAAGCGGGAAACGAGAGGCTCACCTTGGTGCCCAAGCCGGGCTGCGATTCGATCGCGAACGTGCCGCCGTGCGCGCCCGTGAGGTGCCGACAGATGCTCAGGCCTAGGCCCATCCCGTTCTCCTTGCTCGTGAAGCCGCCGCGGGAAACGCGGTGGATCCGGTCCTCGTCCATCCCGGGACCGTTGTCCGTGATGGTCACAAGTGTTTTCTCGCCCGTCGTCGATATGTCGACCACGGCCCGCGTCGCCCCCGCCTCGATGGAGTTCTTCAGCAGGTTCTGAAGCACGCGCATGATCTCGAACCTCGACCCACGGATCATCGCAGTGTCGGCGCCGGTGATCTTCACCACGCTGTTCCCGAAGAAGATCACCTGCTTGACCTCGCGGGCAATGGCAACCAGGTCGATCTCCGTGAAATCCGAGACCTTCTTCGAGGCCAGCCGCCAGTTCTCGGAAAGGTGGTGGCAGTACTCGGCGGCCTTCTCGACAATGACGGCGTAGTCCGCGATTTTCTTGCCCAGCTCGGGGCTCTGCTGCGAGAGCTTGTGGGCCTCCTCGAGCATCAGCCCCGAATAGCCAATGACCACCGTCAGGGGATTGTTCAGGTCGTGGACGAGCTCGACGGACGCCCTAGCCTGCCAGATCTGCGGCTGATTTGCGTCTATCTCCCTCTTCAGCGCGGCGCTCAGCTCAATGGCGTCGCTTGACATCTTTGCCTGCTGTCGGCGCAGCTGGGCGGCCTCCGCTTGCTGGCGAACGGCCTCGATAAGCTCCGTCACATCCGGCGGCTTGCGCATGTACTGGTTTGCGCCGCGGACCATGGCCTGCTGCGCCGTCGACAGCATCCCGTAGCCCGTGAGAATAATGACCGAGACATGGGGGTCTATCTTGCGCAGCTCCTCAAGCGCCTTTATTCCGTCCATCTCCGGCATCCGGATGTCGAGAACCACAACATGATAATGCTTGTCCCTGATCTTCTTGAGCGCCTCCGTGGCACGGTCTGCCGTCTCCACGGAGAAAGAGCTGGCGAGCGTGTACGCGATCGACTCACGCGGGCCGTATTCATCGTCGACAACGAGAACTCTCCGCAATTGGGCTGCCCCCTCCTTGACCGCTGCAGGTTCGGCGTCCATCAGGCTGGAATAATACCCTTCAGACAGAGCTGGAACATGATGTGTGTTTGCAGAGGTAGGACGCCAGTGTCAAACATCCTCGCGTGAACGAACTTGTTCCAGCCGTCCTTTTTGCCGCGGGAGCCGCGCTGGCGTGGCTCATAATGTGGGGCCGCATGGCGGCCCGCCGTGAGCGCCTCAAGGCGGCTGAGTCGGAGAATGCCCGCCTCGCCGCCGAGTTGGCCGCCGAGCGGGCCGCCCGCGCCGAGCTCGCGTCGGCTAAGGCCCTGCTCGGGGCGGAGCTGGCCGCCGAACGGGCCGGCGCCGAGGCCCGCGTGGCCGAGCTGCGCTCGGCCCACGACCGCCTCAAGGCCGAGTTCGCCGAGCTCTCGGCATCCGCCCTGCGCGCCAACCGCGACGACTTCCTCAAGCTCGCAGAGCAGTCCTTCGCCCTGCTCCACGACAAGTCGGCGGGCGACCTCGCCAGCAGGCAGCAGGCGATCGATTCCCTGGTGAAGCCGCTGCGCGAGTCCCTGGAGAAGGTCGACGCCAAGATAGCGGAGCTCGAGCAGCGCAGGGAGCGCGCGTACGGCGAGCTCGGCCGCCAGCTGGAGTCCCTGAGCTCGGCCCAGATGCGGCTGCACGCGGACACGACCAAGCTCTCAATGGCGCTCAGCACAACGCGGACGGCGGGGACGTGGGGCGAGGTCCAGCTCAGGCGCGTCGTGGAGCTGGCCGGGATGACCGAGCACTGCGACTTCACCGAGCAGCAGGTGTTCAGCGACGAGGCCGGGCGAAACCGGCCCGACCTCGTGGTGTCGCTGCCCGGGGGCCAGCGGATCGTCGTTGACGCCAAGGCCCCGACCGAGGCGTACCGCGAGGCCGCCGCGGAGGCGGACCCCGACCTGCGCCTCGCCAAGCTGAAGGAGCACGCCGCGAAGGTCCGCGGCCATGTCGAGGCGCTCGCCAGCCGCGACTACTGGGCCAAGATCGAGCCTTCGCCGGAATTCGTCGTCCTGTTCCTGCCCGGAGACTCGTTCCTCGCGGCGGCCGTCGAGTCGGACCCCTCGATCATGGACCGGGCGATCAGCCAGAAGGTGCTCCTGGCCACGCCGATGACGCTCGTGGCCCTCCTCAAGGCGGCCGCATACGGGTGGAGGCAGGAGGCGGTGTCCCGCAGCGCCGAGGAGGTGAGCGAGCTCGGCCGCGAGCTCTACAACCGGATCGCCGGCTTCGCGGGGCACCTGGACAGCGCCGGCAAGGGCCTTGCCTCGGCCGTCAAGGGCTTCAATTCGGCAGTGGGCTCGTTTGAACAGGCCCTCCTCCCCGGCGCCCGGAAATTCGCGGAGCTCGGGGCCAAGGGGACCAAGGAATTGGAGGGGCCCGAGCGTGTCGAGGCGGAGGTGCGCGACGTTTCAAAGAGGCGCTGACGCACCGCCAGCATGCACCTCGCCGCCCTGCACATCTATCCCGTCAAGTCGCTCCGCGGGCTGCCGGTCCGGTCGGCGCAGATTGATCACCTAGGCGCCGTCGGCGACCGGCGGTTCCTCGTCGTGGACCCGGCCGGGGTTTTCCTGACCCAGCGGAGTGTTCCCCGGATGGCCCTCGTCGAGGCGTCCCTTGATGATTCCGCGCTCACCCTGCGCTCGGCCGGCTTCGGGGAGGTCCGCGTGCGGCGCGCGCCCGACCCGGGCGCGCGCCTTCTCTCCGTGCGCGTCTGGTCGAGCGAGGGCCTTCAAGCCGAGGATTGCGGTGACGAGCCCGCGTCGTGGCTCGGCGGCGTCCTCGGCACGCCCTGCAGGCTCGCGAGGATTGGGCCTGCCTTCAGCAGGCCGGTGAATGCGGGCCGCGGACGGCCGGGCGACCTCGTCGCCTTCGCGGACGGATACCCGTTCCTGGTCGTGAGCGAGGCGTCGCTCGCCGACCTCAACAGGAGGATCGAGGGGGCGGGAGCCCCGCCGGTCCCCATGAACCGCTTCCGCCCGAACCTTGTCCTTGGCGGGTGCGAGCCCTACGCCGAGGACGCCTGGCCGCGGTTCAGGATCGGGACCGTCGTGTTCCGCGCCGCGGGATCCTGCACGCGGTGCGTCATCACGACGACGGACCAGTCCACCGGGGTGCGTGGCGCCGAGCCGTTGCGCACGCTCGCCCGCTATCGCAGGAACGCGGCCGAGCCCAACCTCGTCGACTTCGGACAAAACCTTGTGCACGAGGTCAAAACAGGCCTGCTTGCCGTGGGGGATCCGGTCGAGGTCCTGGCTTAGGCGGGAACCATTTTCTCGCAGCCGGGGTCACGTCCTTTCAAGCTTCTCCCAGAAACCCCTTCCAGCTTCCCACAAACCCTCCAGCCGAAAATGTCCTCAGGTCCCGCTTGGTCCCAGAAACTTCGCGATGAAATCGGAAAGGCCGTCATCGGCCAGGACGCCGTCGTCGAGCGGCTGCTCGTGGCGCTGCTCGCAAGCGGCCACGTCCTGCTCGAAGGGCTCCCGGGATTGGCCAAGACGTTGCTAGTCAGGTCATTGGCCTCTGCCCTCGGCGTGCAGTTCGAGCGCATCCAGTTCACCCCGGACCTGCTGCCGAGCGACGTCGTCGGGACCATGGTCTTCCAGCCGAAGACAGGGGAGTTCAGCCCCCACCGGGGCCCGATCTTTGCCAACCTGGTCCTCGCCGATGAGATCAACCGCGCGCCCGCAAAGGTCCAGAGCGCCCTCCTGGAGGCGATGCAGGAGAGGCAGGTCACGATCGGCGGCCAGACCCACCCCCTGCCGAGCCCGTTCTTCGTCATGGCGACCCAGAACCCGATCGAGCAGGAGGGGACCTACCCCCTGCCGGAGGCCCAGACGGACCGTTTCTTCTTCAAGCTGCTTGTCGGCTATCCGAGCGCCGTCCAGGAGGCCACGGTGATGCAGCGGTGGGGGCAGGTGACCCAGCAGCCCACGCTGTCCGCGGTCTCAAGCGGCGACGAGCTCCTCCAGCTCCGGTCCGAGGTCGACCGGATCCACGTTTCCCCGGTGGTCCAGCACTACATCCTGACCCTCGTCCGCGCGACGCGCACGCTGGCCGACAATCCGGACATCTCGGCGAGGAAGCTCAACTTCGGGGCGTCCCCCCGGGCGTCGCTCGCGCTTTACCAGGCCGGCCGCGCCCTCGCCTGGCTGCGGGGGACGGACTACGTGTCGCCCTCCCTGGTCCAGGAGCTGGCGCCCGACATCCTGAGGCACCGCCTCGGGCTCACCTATGAGGCCGAGGCCCAGGAGATCACATCCGACGCGGTGATCTCCCAGGTCGTGTCGACGACGCCCGTGCCGCCCGCCTGATGCTCCCAGGCAACAGCCAGGTCCGCAACCCGCTGGCGCTCCTCAGGCAGCTCGAGTGGCGGGTCCGCCACGCGGTCGAGAACATCCTGAGCGGCCAGTACCGCTCCGCCTTCCGCGGCCGCGGGATCGAGTTCGACCAGGTCGTCCGGTACCAGTTCGGGGACGACGTCCGGGACATCGACTGGAACGTCACCGCGCGGCTCGGCGAGCCCTACCGCAAGAAGTTCATCGAGGAGCGGGAGGTGACGCTGCTCCTCGTCCTGGAGGACTCCCCCACCCTCGTCTTCGGGTCGGGCGCGCAATCCAAGAGGGAGGCGCTCCTCGAGCTCGCGGGCCTCGTGATGCTCCTCGGGGCGGTCAACGGCGACCGCGTCGGCTTCGTCCACGCCATGCCGGACGGCCCCGTGTTCCGCGAGCCAGTCCGGGGCCGGGGCGCCATCCTGCACGCCGCGGCCTCGCTGATCGGCCGCCCGGCCCCGCCGCTCGGGCAAGCGGAGCCCGAGATTCCCTGGCGTTTCATCGCGCGCGCGGCCCCGAAGCACAGCGTCCTCCTCTGGCTCGGGGACTTTCCGCCGCGGCCCGAGCCCGAGGGCTGGGCCGTGCTCAGCCGGCGCTACCAGACCATGGGATTCCGCGTGGACGACCCGTGGGAGCGGAAACTTCCCGCCGAGGTACCCATCACCGCGTACGACCCCGCCGCCGGCCGCCTGGTGACGCTCGAGGGCAGCCAGGCCGACCGCTCGGCCCACGCCGAATGGCGCTCGCGGCGCGACGCCGCCTGGGAGGCCCTCTTCCCGCGCCCGCTGAGCCGGCTCGTCGTCAGCACCTCGGACGACCGGTTCGACGCGCTCGTGCGGTTCTTCCATGCCCGCATGCGGACGGGCGCGAGCCGCGGCCGCTGGTAGGCCGAGCCAGATGACCCAGCATCTGCTGCACTCCTGGCCGATAGCCGCCTCGAACCTGAGGCTGGCGAACCCCCTCTGGCTCCTCGCCATCGCGGCGCTGCCGCTGGCGGTGTGGCTCCGCGGCCGCGCCCGGGTGCCGGTGCTCCTCGTGCCCTTTGCGGCGGCTTGGCACAGGGCGTCGATCGCGGCCGCGTCAAACTGGACCGCCGGATGCGCGCTCGCCGGCCTGGCCCTCCTGGCCGGGGCGCTGGCGCGCCCCCAGAGGGTCGAAGACAAGCGCGAGGTGCGCTCCCAGGGATTCGACATCGTCCTAGCGATCGACCTGTCGGGCTCGATGCTGAGCGAGGACTACGAGAAGAACGGCGAGCGGATCAACCGGCTCCAGGCGATCAAGCCCGTCATCCAGGCGTTCATCGAGCGGAGGCCCTCGGACAGGATCGGGGTCGTGCTCTTCTCGGGACGGGCCTACACGCTCGCCCCCCTGACGACGAACCACGAGTGGCTCGCGAAGCAGCTCGAGCGGGTGAAGATCGGGCTGATAGAGGACGGGACGGCGATCGGCGACGCGCTGGGGGTCGCGCTCGCGCGGCTGGACCAGTCGAAGCAGGAGGCCAACGGCAAGCGCAAGGGGGCCTTCATCGTGCTTCTGACGGACGGGGCGAACAACATGGGCCTCATCACGCCCACCCAGTCCGCGCAGCTCGCCAAGGCCCGGGGAATACCCATTTACACCATCGGCGCCGGCAAGGACGGGCTCGTCCCATTCCCGGTGTTCGACGACACCGGGAAGAAGATCGGCTACCGCCGGATCCCCGCCGACCTGGACGAGGGCGCGCTCAAGGCCATCGCCGAGGAGACGGGCGGCCATTTCTACAGGGCCGCGGACACCGGCACCATTGAGTCGGCGTTCCAGGCCATCGATTCCAACGAGAAGATCGAGTTCCAGGCGAAGAGCTACCTCCTGACGACCGAGCTGTTCCCCTGGCTTGCCGTGCCGGGCCTCGCGCTCTTCGGCGCGGGCGCATGGCTTTCGCGCAGAAGATGACCTTCGCGTGGCCACATCTCCTATGGCTGCTCGCCGCCCCGGGCGCGCTCCTCCTGTGGGATCTCGCGCGGAGCAGGCGGCTCGGCGGGTCCGTTCATCCCAAGATCCTGCGCGCCGAGGCCGGCCTGCGGAGCGTCAGGCTGTCGGGCGAACCGCCGGCTTCCCTGGCGTCTTCCCGGCGCCGCCTGCTTCTCTGCGCCGGGATCGCCCTGGGGATCGTCGCCCTGGCGCGTCCCCAGTGGGGCCGGCTCGACGAGCCCGTCTTCGACCAGTCCCGCGAGATCGTCATAGCCCTGGACCTCTCGCGCTCAATGCTGACTCCCGACGTCAAGCCCTCCCGGCTCGAGCGCGCGAAGCTCCTGGTGGAGTCCCTACTCGACCGGCTTCACGGCGAGCGCGTCGGGCTGGTAGTGTTCTCGGGGACCGCGTTCCTCCAGTCCCCGATAAGCGCCGACTACGAGATTCTCCGCGAGTTCCTCCCGCTGCTCGGGCCCGATTTCCTTCCGGAGGGCGGGACAAACTACCACGAGCTGATCGACACGGCCGTCGACGCCTTCGGGGGAAGCGCTTCCGCGGACCGGTACCTCATCATCCTTAGCGACGGCGAGGCCACCGACGAGGACTGGCGGGACAGCATGGGGGAGCTCTCCAAGCGCGGAATCCGCGTGATCGGGCTCGGGGTCGGCACCAAGGCGGGCGGCATGATCCCCGACGGCGCCGGCGCGTTCATGAAGGACGAGAACGGGGCAGTCGTCCTGTCGAAGCTCGAGAGCGGGACGCTCCGGGAGCTGGCCAGCGCCACCCACGGCGCCTACCGCGACGCAAGCGAGTGGGTCGACCTGCCACAGTTGCTCGCGGCCACGGTCGAGGAGGGCCGCAGGGGCCGCTTTGTCGAGCACAACACCGTGCGGCTGGTCGAGCGCTTCCAGTGGGCGCTGGCCCCGGCGCTCATCTGCCTCGTCGCCAGCTTCTGTCTCGAGTTCCCGGTCCGGCCGAAATCAAGGCAGATGCGCCTGAGCGGCGCGCCGGAGACCAAGCCGGCCCCTAGCCAGATCGCGGGCGCGGCCGCCGCCGCCGCGATCTTTCTGCTGAGCGCGGGTCTTGGAATCGCAGACAGCGCGTCGGATCCGGCGGCGTCCCTGTCGAAGATAGTGGGCCGCCTTTCGGCCCAGGATCAGCGCAGCGCGCTGGACTGGTCGGAATTCGGCCGCGAAACGGTCACCTGGGGCCAGCACCTGAAGTCCAGCGACCAGCAGGTGCCCGAGGGACCAGTCCGCGACGCGCTCGCGGCCGTGGACATCGGGTCGCATCTCGACCCGAAGGCCTCGGACTGGCCCCGCATGCGCTCCGAGCTGGAGGAGCTCCTGCAGAAGCCGGAGGAAAAGAAGCCGCCGCCACAGCAGCAAAACCAGAACCAGAATCAGGAGCAGCAGCAGGAGCAGCAGCAGGGCCGGAACCAGAACAAGCAGCAGGGCTCCCCTCCCCCGTCGGGGCAGCCCGGCAGTCCGGATGACAGTGGCGGGCGCCAACGGGAGAAGCCCCCCGAGACCGCGAAGCCCGAGAGGCAGAACGCATTCGGCAGCATGGGACAGAACCCCACCCCCCCGCCGGCCCAAGACGAGACCCAGAATGCCATGCAGAAGGTGGGCGGCGCGAGGAGGGACCAGTCAAGGGATCCGGCGCGGGACAATCCCGAGCTCGCCGTGCCCCTTGAGAAGCTGGAGCAGGTGCGGAACAGGGATGCGCCGGGCGAGCTGTTCGAGCTGCTCCGCAAAGGCGAGCCCATCCCTCCGCCCAAGAACACGGGGAAGAACTGGTGAACCGCATGCCCAGGACGTCCATCGCCCCGTTCCTCATCGCAGCCGCGCTTGCGGCCGCGCCGGACCTGCCCGGCCAGTCCGTACGCTGGGACCCCCCGGGGGGAACCCTGCCCGTCGGCCAGGTCTCGCAGTTGCAGCTCATCTTCGACGACTGCTCGCCGAACGAAACCCCGGCCCCCCCCAGGGTGGACGGCCTCCGGATCGACTACGAGGGCCAGTCGAGCAACATCTCGATGATCAACGGCACGTTCTCCCGGAGCGTGTCGGTCACCTACGCCGCGCTCCTCTCGCGGAACCAGGCCGTCGAGATCCCCGCCTTCTCGATCGACACGAACAAGGGCCGGCTCCGCGCGCCCGCGGCCCGCTTCAGCCCGGCCGGCGCCACCGTCGGCTCAGGCGGAATCGCGCTCAGCGAGGCCGCCGCGGCGGCGCTCGCGGCGTCGCCGGAAAGCGTCTGGGCCGGCGAGGTGTTCGACCTCAAGTACGCGATCGACGTCGGCGCGGGATATTACCCGAACTGGGGGCGGGGTTCGTTCGCCTGGGATCCGAGCCCGCTCATCATCGAGGACTGGTCGCAGCCCGAGCCGTTCGAGACCGGCGGGGGCCAGCCGAGGACGGGCCTGTCGTATCACACCCGGGCTTTCGCGCGCACCGCGGGGCGGATCCGGCTCAACCCCACCACGCAGATGGTCAACCTGAGCGTGGGCGTCTCGGGCTTCGGCTTCTTCCAGCAGCGCCAGTACCAGCAATTCGCGGTCACGGGCGCCCCGCCCACGATCGAGGTCCGGCCCCTCCCGCCGGCCCCCGACGGATTCACGGGCGCCGTGGGCGACTTCAAGGTCTCCTCGAAGGTGGTGCCGGTCCACGTCAAGGTGGGAGACCCGGTCACCTGGACGGTCGAACTGTCGGGCTCCGGGAACTGGCCGGAGATCCAGGGGCTCCCCGCCCGGGAAGTCCCCGGCGACTTCCAGGTCGTCCAGCCGAAGCCCAAGCGGACCCAGCCGCAGGGCAAGCTGTTCGACGGGACGCTCGCCGAGGATGTCGTGCTGGTGCCGACGCGGCCCGGCACCTATGAGCTCCCAGCCATGGCCTTCTCCTATTTCGACCCGAAGGTTGGCACCTACCGGGCGATCGAGGCGCCCGGGGGCACGGTAATCGTGGACCCGGCCGGCGCGCAGGCCGAAGGCTCCCCGGGAGCCGCGCAGCCAAACGCGGCCGCCGCGGGCCCGACAATATCCCTGGCCGCGCCGGAGGCAAAGGCGCCGGAGCCGCCGACCGCCGCGCTCGGGGACCCGGTCCCCACCTCGGATCCCGCCCCGGAGCCGCTGCGAAGGCGGACTCTCACCGGCGAATGCGCGGCGCCGTTCGGCCTGCTCGGCCTGTTCTGGATCGCCCTCGCGTACCGAAGCGCCAGGAGGACCGACCCCCTGAACCCCCTCCGGGAGGCCCGCCAGCGGATCGGGGCCACCCTCCAGGCGCTCAGAAGCGCGCCCTCAGCGGACAAGCCCCCGCTGCTTCTCGCGTGGCAGCGCGACACCGCCGTCCTCTGGGGGATCGAGCACGCGGCGCCCCCGGCCTCGGCGCTAGCGGACCCCGCATGGAATGCCCTCTGGACGGAGGCGGACCGGTGCCTTTACAGCGCGGATACCATCCTGCCGGGTGATTGGGTCGCCCGCGCGCACGCCGCGCTTGACGGGAAGAACCTCCCCAAGTTCAGCGCCGCCCGCCTCCTGCTCCGGCGGAACCTCCTTCCCTTCCTGGCCGCCGCCCTGGCCGCCGCTCTCGGGCCCGGGCTCCTCGGCGCCGCCGATCCCGCGGAAGCCTACCGCCGCGGTGACTTCGAATCGGCCCGGATCGCGTGGGGCAGCCAAGTCGCCGCCGACCCGCTCGACTGGTCCGCCCGCCACAACCTCTCGCTTGCGCTCGCCCAGGAGGACCGCTGGGGCGAGGCCGCCGCCCAGGCGGCGGCCGCGTTCGTCCAGAGGCCGGGCGACCCCGCGACGCGCCGGCAGCTCGTGCTCGCATGCGACAGGGCCGGGTTCGTCCCGGAGCCCCTTGAACCCCTCCTCCAGTCCGGCCCGGTGGACTCGCTGGCCCGGCTCCGCTCCCCCGGAGGATGGCAGCGGGTGGGAATTGCGGCCGCCGCCCTTGCGGCGGCCGGGCTGGCGGTCCTCCTGGCCGGCGCCTACGGCGGGCGGAAGCCGTGGACCAGGGCGGCGGCGCTTGCCGCCCTTGCGGTGGCGCTGCTGGCCGGCACCGCGTCCCTTGTCGGATACAGGGCCTACGGAATCGCCGTGGACACCCGCGCCGTCGTCGTCTGGCGGGCCGGCATCCTGCGCTCCATCCCGACGGAGGCCGACGTCTCCCAGAAGACGACCCCGCTGCCCGCGGGAAGCACGGCGGTCGCCAACAAGTCCTTTCTGCGATGGATCCGCCTCGCATTCCCCAACGGCGAGACGGGATGGATACCCCGGAGCGAGGCGGTCTACCTCTGGCGCTCCCCGCCGGAGTGACTACCAAAGGGCGAGGGTCTTCCGCACCATCCTCGCCATCGACTCCTCCGGGTTGAGCGCCGGCACCCCGGCGACGTCCACCCAGGAGAGCGCCCTCGACTCATCCGTCGCGGTCACCGGCTCCGAGGGATCGGCCTTGAGCATGAACCTCAGGTCGTAATGCCAGTGCCCCCGCGCGCCCCCGTGCCCTGGGATCCAGTGGCGGTCCATGTCGAAGAGCCGCGGATCGACGACCGAGATCCGGGCGATCCCGCTCTCCTCGCGCGCCTCCCTGAGCGCCACCGCCAGGAGGTCCGGGTCGCCGTCGGCGTGGCCGCCCAGCTGAAGCCATTTCCCGAGCTTCTTGTGCAGCGTGAGGAGGGTCCGCCGCCGGTCGGGGCTCAGGATCCAAGCCGAACCCGTGAGGTGGCCCGGCGCGCACGAGCGCAGGAGGCAGTCGGGATGGGATTCGACGAATGCTATCGTCTCGTCGGTCGCGAGCGCCTCGTCCCGCGAGAGCGGGCCGCCGCGGTGCGCACGCAGGAGTCCGAGGACGGCCGCGCGGTGCATCGGCTCACGGCTCCTCCTGCCAGATGGCGTCCGCCTCGAACGGCACCGGGGCCTCGAGAAGCGCCCAAACGTCCTCGACCCGCCCCGCAACCGAGAAGAGGGCCTGCAGCCCGGGGGACTTGAAGCGCTCCCTCGTCATCCGCTCGAAGAAGCGCAGAAGGTCGTCGTAGTAGCCGTCCTGGTTGAACACGACGACCGGCTTCCTGATCCGGTTTATGTATCGGAGCGTCATGATCTCCGCGAGCTCCTCGAGCGTCCCGATGCCCCCGGGCAGGGCCAGGAATGCGTCAGCGCGCTCCTCCATCACGCGCTTCCTGTCGCGCATCGACTCGACCGTGACCAGTTCGTCGGCCCCGTGATAGGCGAGCTCGCGCTCCTTCATGAACTCCGGTATCACGCCGACCACGCGGCCCCCGGCGTCCTTCACCGCCCGCGCCAGGGCGCCCATCATCCCGACGTTGCCACCTCCGTAGACAAGGCCCCATCCGTTCGCGACCATCGCGCGGCCGACATCCTCGGCGGCCGAGTAGTACTTGGCTTCAAGGTTCTTGGACGAGCCGCAGTAGACGCACAGGAGCTTTGCCATGGTGACAGCACCTGCCACCATGGGCCGCGGCGCCCGAAAATGAACCAAAATCATTGAGCCCTCACCCCCCATACCGGGGCCGCCTCGCCCCGTCCCCGACCGGCTATCTCCACCTCGGGCACGCCCGCACGTTCTGGATCGCCGCCAGGCGCGCGCGGGAATCGGGCGGCGTCCTTGTCCTTCGGAGCGACGACCTCGACGCGGCGCGCTACAGGATGGATTTCGAGGAGGCCATGCTCGCCGACCTGCGCTGGCTGGGCCTCTCGTGGGACGAGGGCCCGGATGTCGGCGGCCCCCACGCGCCCTACAGCCAGAGCCAGAGGCGGCCCCTGTACCGCGCCGCCCTTGAAAGCCTGCACGCCGCCGGCCGCATCTACCCCTGCTCGCGCTCGCGGCGCGACGTGATCGACGCCGCCGGCGCACCCCACGAGGGGGGCCTCGACGACGAGCCGGTGTATCCCGCTGCGTTCCGCCCCGATCCCGGCGCGCCGCTCCCGCCCCTCGGGGACACGATCGGCGTCAACTGGCGCCTGCGCGTCCCCGACGGCGAGGAGCTCTCCTTCGACGACGGCAGGCTCGGGCTCCGGCGGGCCGTCGCGGGCCGGGATTTCGGCGACTTCCCGGTCTGGCGGAAGGACGACTGCCCGAGCTACCAGCTGGCCTGCGCCGTGGACGACGCCGGTATGGGGATCACCGAGGTGGTCCGCGGCGAGGACCTGGTCCGATCGACGTTCAGGCAGCTCCTGATCTACCGCGCGCTGGGGCTTGCGGCCCCCCGCTTCTATCACTGCGCGCTCATGACAGACGAGGGCGGCACGCGGCTGGCGAAGAGGCACGACTCGCTCAGCCTCCGGGCGCTCCGCGCCCGGGGGGAAGCCCCCGAGTCCCTATGCGCCGCCTGGGCGGCCGGGGCGTAGGGGCCTTCCGCAAACCGCGCCTTGCCACGCGCTCCCCCAATGGGTTATTCAACGCGGTAACCCACGGGCAACCGCCCGCCGAAGGGAGAGCCCCACATGAAACCCGGTATCCTTGCCCTCGCCCTGCTCCTTCTGCCCCTGTCCGCCTCCGCCGAGACCCTGGACCTCGGGCCCCATGGGACCTTCTCGATCACCGTTCCCAAGGGCTGGACCTTCTCCGCCACCAAGGTCGAGGACTCCGGCTACGCCATCGTCCTAACGCCGCCCGCCGACGTGAACGCCAGGTGTTTATTCAACATCCTCTACGTGCCGGGCGGCGAGCCGTTGTCAAAGGAGGACGTCCAGCAGAAGGTCCTGACGATCAGCGACCAGTTCGTGGCCGAGTCGGTCGAGCAGAAGAAGGTCCTCCGGGAGTTTGCCATGTCGAAGGGATACGGCGCCTACTGCGTGTTCACGGACGCCTCGCGCGTGGGGCAGCCGACGGAGAAGGACTCCTTCAAGGTCGTCGCGGTTGGCATGATTCGCTTCAACGACGACCTGTCGGCCGCCGTCAGCATGGGTTGCGACGACGAGAAGGGCCCGGATTTCGCGGCGATGATGAAGGCGGTGTCGAGCGCGACCGTCGCGCTGAGGAAATGAGGGGCGTGCCGCGCCCCCCAAAGCCCAATTGAGCGAGCACCCCGCACCGATGAGGGTGGGAGCGGTCCTCTTCCCCGGGTTCGAGCTCCTGGACGTCTACGGCCCGCTGGAGATGTTCGGCATGCTTGGCGAGCGGGCCCAGATCTCGATGCTCGCGGAGCGCCCCGGCGCCGTCCGCAGCAACCAGGGCCCCCTGTCCGTTGCCGATGCCGCGCTGGCCGACGCCCGGGGCCTGGACGTGCTCCTCGTCCCCGGGGGCCTGGGCGTCAGGCGCGAGGTGGACAACACCCCGTTCATCGCCGAACTGGGCCGGCAGTGCGCAACGGCGCGTTTTGTCGCAAGCGTCTGCACGGGAAGCGCGCTCCTGGCGAAGGCGGGCGTCCTCGACGGACTCAGCGCCACCTCGAACAAGCGTGCCTTCGGCTGGGTCGCCTCGCAGGGCCCGAAGGTGCGATGGATCGCGCGTGCCCGGTGGGTCGAGGATGGAAAGTTCTTCACCTCTTCGGGCGTTTCAGCAGGAATGGACATGGCCCTGGGCCTGATCGCCCGGCTGCTTGACAAGGAAACCAGCATAGAGGTCGCGCAGCGGGCTGAATACGAATGGCACCAAGACAAAGAATGGGATCCGTTTGCCAGCCTCAACGGCCTTGCCTGAAGGCGCGGAAGGCGTTCGCTGCAGCCGCAATCCTCTGCGCGGCCCTCGCGCAGGCGGCAACCGTCCGGGACCTCCGGTGCGAGTACCTCGTGGATCCCCAGGGCATCGACGTCGCAAGCCCCAGGCTGGGATGGATAGTCGACTCCGACCGGCGCGGAGACGCCCAGACGGCCTACCAGGTCCTGGTGGCGTCGAGCCCCGAGATGCTCGAGCGGGGTGTCGGCGACCTCTGGGACAGCGGCAAGGTGAACGCCTCGGACTCGGTCCAGGTGGGCTACCAGGGCCAGCCGCTCGCCTCCCTGCGCACCTGCTACTGGAAGGTCTGCATCTGGGACCGGCGGGGCAACGCATCGAGGTGGAGCAAGCCCGCCCAGTGGTCGACGGGGCTGCTCCGGCCCGGGGATTGGAGCGCGAAGTGGATCGGCCTCGAGCCCGGAAGGGCCGCCGAGGCCGACAGCTCGAGGCGCCTTGCCGCGCGGTGGATCCGGAAGGAGTTCTCGGTGGGGCGGGCGGTCAGCCGCGCCACCGTGTGCTACTCCGGGCTGGGCTGGTCCGAACTCTACGTGAACGGGAGGAAGATAGGGGACGAGGCGCTCTCCCCCGCCCTGAGCGATTACGGCAAGCGCGTGTTCTACGTGACCCACGATGTCAGCCAGGCCCTGAGGCTGGGAGTCAACGTGATCGGCGTCGTCCTTGGAAACGGGCGGTTCTACGCGCCGCGGCTCGCGAACCCGAAGACCGTGACGTATGGAGCGCCCAGGCTCCTGCTTCAGCTGCACCTCGAGTACGTGGACGGGGGCGCGGAGGACGTGGTGAGCGACGGGAGCTGGAAGGCCACCGCCGACGGGCCGATCGCCGCCAACAACGAGTACGACGGCGAGGAGTACGACGCCCGGAAGGAGCTTTCGGGCTGGGACGGGCCCGGGTTCAACGCGGCTTCCTGGCAGCAGGCTCAGCTCGTGGATGGGCCCGGCGGCGTGATGTCGTCCCCGATGATCAACCCGATCCGCGCCACGGGTTCGATCAAGCCCGCCTCCGTGAGCGAGCCCAAACCCGGAATGTTTGTCTACGACCTCGGCCAGAACATCGCGGGATGGTGCCGCCTGCGGGTGAAGGGCCCGCCCGGCCAGCAGGTCAGGCTGCGCTTCGCCGAGCGGCTGCGCGACGACGGGACGCTCTACCTGGACAACCTGCGCAGCGCCCGGGTGACGGACCTGTACACCCTCAGGGGCGGCGACACGGAAACCTTCGAGCCGCGCTTCACCCTCCACGGCTTCCGGTATGTGGAGGTGACCGGGTACCCCGGGACGCCGGGGGCGGACGCGGTAGAGGGCCGCGTCGTCAGCGACGACCTGGAGAGGGCCGGCGACTTCGCCTGCTCCAACCCCCTGCTCAACCGCATCTACGGAAACGTCGTCTGGGGCGTGCGCGGCAACTACCGGAGCATCCCGACCGACTGCCCGCAGCGCGACGAGCGGCAGGGGTGGCTGGGAGACCGCGCGGCCGAGTCGCGGGGCGAGGCCTATCTCTTCCGCAACAACGCCCTTTACGCCAAATGGGTCCAGGACATGGCCGACGCCCAGAGGGACGACGGCGCGGTTCCCGACGTCTGTCCCGCCTACTGGCCCTTTTACAATGACAGCGTGACCTGGCCGGGAGCGATCGTGATCATCCCGGGCGCGCTGATGGACCAAGACGCCGACAGGGCCCTCCTCGAGCGCGCGTATCCCGCCATCTCCAAGTGGCTCACCCACCAGCTCAGCCAGGTCCAGGGCAACATCTCCGCGCGCGACACCTATGCGGACTGGTGCGAGCCTCCCGAGTGCCCGGCGCTCATCCATTCGAAGGACCCGGCCCGGAAGACCGCCGGCCCCCTCCTGGCCACGGCGTACCTGTACCACTGCCTGCAGCTCGGCGCCCGCTACGCCCGGATCCTGGGGATCCCCGAGGATGAGAGGCGCTTCGAGTCGGCGGCGGACGGCCTGAGGCAGGGCTTCAACGGCCGCTTCTACAAGAGGGACCTCGCCCAATACGACAACGGATCGGCGACCTCGTACATCCTCCCGCTGGCGTTCGACATGGTGCCGGACGGCGATGGGCCGAGGGTCATGGCGCGCCTGGTCGAGAAGATCATGAAGGACAACCGCGGGCACGCCTCCCACGGCCTGGTCGGCGGGCAATGGGTGAACCGCGTCCTGACCCGCTACGGCCACGGCGACGTGGCCTACGCCATGGCGACCCAGACGACCTACCCCGGCCTCGGCTACATGGTGGCACGGGGAGCGACGACGGTCTGGGAGCTGTGGAACGGCGACACGGCCGACCCCGCGATGAATTCGGGAAACCATGTCATGCTGGTGGGCGACCTGATCACCTGGCTCTACGAGGACGTCGCGGGGATCGCGCCGGACGAGGATCGCCCGGGATTCCAACACATCCTGATGCGGCCGACCCCTGTCGGCGACCTGGCGTCGGTGAAGGCAAGCTACCGCTCGCTCTACGGCCTGATCTCCAGCGAATGGAGGCGAGAGGGCGCCGCGTTCTACCTGGATGTGACCGTCCCGCCAAACGCGACGGCGACCGTCTACGTGCCCGCGCGCGACCCCGCGGCCGTCACCGAATCGGGCGGGCCCGCGGCACGGGCCGAGGGGGTCCGTTTTCGCCGGTCGGAGGGCGGGGCCGCCGTCTACGACATAGGATCGGGGTCCTACCACTTCCGGTCGGCGCCGGGGGGCTGACCGGGACCGGCCCCAGTCATGCCGCCCGGCTGAAACATCCGAAATGACCGTCCGCATCGGCATCATCAACGTGTCCGACAGGGCGAGTGCCGGGGTCTATGAGGACACCCCCGGGAAGGCGTGCGTCGCCCTGCTGCTCGACTGGCTCTCCACGCCTTTCGACGTCGACTACAAGGTGGTCCCTGACGAGCGCCCGCTGATCGAGTCCGAGCTCAGGCGCATGGCCGACATCGCCGGCTGCTGCCTCGTCGTCACCACCGGGGGGACCGGGCCCGCGCAGCGGGACGTGACCCCCGAGGCGACGGTGGCGGTCTGCGACAAGCTCCTGCCAGGCTTCGGCGAAGCGATGAGGTCCGCCTCCCTGGCCATCGTTCCCACGGCCATCCTCTCGCGCCAGACGGCGGGTGTCCGCGGGCGCACGCTCATCGTGAACCTTCCCGGCCGCCCCAAGGCCATCCGGGAGAACCTCGAGGCCGTCTTCCCCGCGATCCCCTACTGCATCGACCTGATCGGCGGGCCCACCCTCGAGACGAACGAGGCCGTGATGAAGGCGTTCCGGCCGAAGGGCTGAGGCGGTTGCGGCCGCGGCGATCGCCGCCATACTTAGGCGAACACCCCTCTTATGCTAAACCTAGCCACACCCGACCTCACGCAGCATCCCCCCCGCAGCCCGCGGGTCCAGCTGGGCGGCTACGCCCACCTCCCCCGAATGCTCGACAAGGCGCGCGCCGCAATCGCCGGGAAGAACGGCGAGTACAACTACAACTGCGAGCTCGACAAGCACTTCTTCAACTTCACGGACATTGATCCCGAGGCGCTCCTCGCCGAGGTCAAGCTCGGCAGGTCGGACACGGAGATCCTCGGGTGGGTCAGGAGCCGCGCCAAGCGCCTCCCGCCGGAGATAGCCGCCTGGTCCGCCTGGATGGCTTCCCACTCCCCGGGCGGGGCCCCGGGCCACGAATGGTTCGGCGAGGCGATAAAGGCGGGCGCGGCCGATCGGGATGACATCCGCGGATTCTTCGACCTGCTCGACCTCGACGACTACGTGAGCTTCGGCGGCAGGCCCTGACAGGACCGCTACAGCTCCGTGTATTTCGCGGAGCGTCCGCGCGCCTTCTCGATGGGGTACTTGCGTGCGTTCGCCTCGATCTTTGCCTCTATGTTCGCCGCGATGTCGAGGCCCGTCGCGTTGGCGAACTCCAGGGCATAGATCACGACATCGGCAAGCTCCTCGGCGATCTTTGCCCTCTTATCCGGGTCGAGCGCGACCGCGCGCGACTCCTCGGAGTTTGCCCACAGGAAATGCTCCATCAGCTCCGCCGCCTCCGCGGCGAGCGCCATGCTCAGGTTCTTGGGCGCATGGAACTGCTCCCAGTCGCGCGCGCGCGCGAACGCGAGCACCATTTCCTTGAGTTCTGCGAGGGTCGTGGCGGAGTCTGATAGCGCGGGCATGGGCGGACTCTGGCGGCGTTTGCCCCGCGGCGCAATTGCGCGTATGCGCCCACCCACCATCCTCAAGACGCAGCCGTTCCGGGACGGCGGGGGCCTCCGCGTCACCTGCGAACCATGGGACGCCCAGTCATGGGCTTCCGAAGCGGCCCCGGGGCCTGATTCCGCATGCCATGCCCCCTGGCCCCGGCCAGCACGATCGCTCAACGGGACCGTCCGCCGTGTCTTCCGGAGGCGCCTCCGACCGTGCGCGAATGGATCTGCTTGCCGCTGTAGCCGGTGGAGGCCGGGGACGCCGAGATCTTCGGGTTTGCAAAGAAGCGCGGCCCGGAGAGCGGCTGGCCGGCCCCCTTGATGAGGTCGAAGAAGTGATCCTTGTGCGCCACCTTGTCGGGTTGGTTCTTCATATTCGTCCTTTCAACGGCCCTTCATAGCACAAGAAGGCCCCATCTGCAAAGGATTGCGGGCGCGGCCCACATCGGGGAGGCTTGGAATCCGGCCACTGCGGGGTGGGGAAACCCCATCGGCTGACCTTGCTCGCGCGTGGTTTGCGCCGTCCCCTGCGGCGATCGGCGGGCTCAGGCCCCGCGGGCTCCCCTTCAAACAGTGTCATAATCGGGTTACACCTCAGAGGGAGAATTGCCCAACCCGTCCCAAAGTGGCGGTCGAAAATTGAAAACTGCTTGGCACGGGGCCTGCATTATGATCTCTGTACGCCCGTTCCGATGGCCCAGACACTCAATCATCACCTCAGCCTCGCCGGCGCTTCGTTCACGAAGGCCGTCCGATTTGGCTGCGCCGTGATGCGTCCGGTCGCCATTTCCAATTGGAACAAAACGGCCGGCGTGGGCTTCGAGGTCTAAACCCTCCCAACCAGGAAGACGTTTATAGAACCCGAAGCCCGGAGGCCAAGAGCCCCCAGGGGCGGCCGCCATTTCCCACCATGAACACGATAACCCATGCCAGGAGCACATCCAGCCGTAAGCTAAATGCGCACGAGGCCTACAAAGCCCCGTTCCGCCAGCCGAGCTACGACTGCCGTGAGCTCCCCGACGCCGTCAACATCGTTGTCTACGTCCCCGGCGTGGGCGTCGCGGGCGTGGACATCGAGGCGCACGGGCCGGACCTTCTCGTCACCGCGCACAAGACCCGTTTTGTGCGGGTGAACTGGCAGGCCCTGCACCTCGAGGGATCGCAGCGCGACTACCGGCTGCGCCTGCGCCTCGGGCTGGGCTTCGACTACGCCCGGATGCGGGCCGATTTCCGCGACGGTGTCCTCACCCTGTCGATTCCCAAGCGGCAGGCGGACGCCGTCGCCGGCCGCGCGCGCCGCGTCGCGTAGCGTCGGCACCGGCCACCGCGGGCCCGCCCTCCGTTTCCACGGAGGGAGCGTCCGCGGGAGCCGCGTTTTTTTTTGAAATTTAGCGGCACATTTACACGGCCGCGCGGTCTACTGGAGGACCATGACCCAGCAGCCGCAACAGTCCCAAGCGAGACCGCTGCGCAGCCGCATGGCGGCGATTCGCGCGACCCCGCGTGAGGACGCCATTTGGAACCGCCCCGTTTTCAGGCCCCCTCCCCTCGAGGTCCAGCCCGCCCGCCCGGAACTGCCCTACTTGGACACGATCCAGCGGACAGAGCTCTGGGCCCCGTGGCCTCGGGAAAGCACCCCCTGCAGGTAGTCCAGGACTGGGCGGGCTTCCTCTTCCAGGCGCCAGGGGGGATTGACGACCGCCACGCCGCACCCAGTCATTCTGGGGTTGTGCGGATCGACGACGAGCTCGGCTGCCAACGAGGGCGCGCCGGCGCCCCCGAGCCACCCGAGGAATTCGTCGACCCGCGCCCTCTCGGTCAAGGGATACCAGACCGCGTACGTGCCCCCGGGAAAGCGCCGGATCCCCTCGCCCAGGGCGGCTGAGACCTCCGACCACTCCGCCGGTGCCTCGAACGGCGGGTCGATCAGGATCAGCGCCCGCCTCTCGGCGGGTGGAAGGCAGGCCTTGATGGCCCCGTATCCGTCGGCCTCGTGCACGGACACCCGGCGCTCGCCGGAGAATTCGTCCCGGAGCGCGGCGCATTCCGCGGGGTGCTTCTCCCAGAGCTCGAGCCGGTCCTGCGGCCGGGCGATCAGGCGCACGATCCTGGGCGATCCCGGGTAGAAGCGGGGCGCCGCAGCGAGGTTTCCCCGGCTCCGGTCGTATCCCCGGATGATCGCCAGGTAGTCCTGGACCCCGGCGGGCGCGTCGCCCCGGTCCCACAGCCTGCCTATCCCGCCGGGCCACTCCGGCTGCCTGGCCTTTGAATCGCCCTGCGCTGCGCGGGAAAGGTCGTAGCGCCCCCGGCCGGCGTGGGTGTCGACGAACACGAACCCCTTCTCCTTCCTCTGGAGCGCCCGCACGAGGCGCACCAGAAGGGCGTGCTTAAGCACGTCCGCATAGTTGGCCGCGTGGAATTCATGCCGGTAATTCACGCCCTTGGGCTTCTTTCATTGCACCGGCCCGCGGCAATCCGATAATTCCGCCGCCATGAAATTACTCCCATCGCTTGCTGCGGCGTGCGCGCTCCTCCTGCCCTGCGCGCTCCCCGCCCAATCCTTCGAGGGCAAGGTATCCATGAAGATCACGTCCCCGGACGCGTCGAGGGACGGCCCGCAGTCGATCGACTACCTCGTGAAGGAGGGCTACATCAGGATGGAGGTCGCCACGGCCAGGGGCCAGGCAAGCATGATCATGGACTTCAAGAACCAGCAGATGCTGGTCCTGATGCCCCAGCAGAGGATGTACATGGTCCAGCCCTTCCCGCAGGCCCCGGCCGGCCAGGCGTCGAGTCCGGCGGCCAAGCAGCTGGGCGCGGACGTGCAGGTGACGACGGAGAAGGACACCATTCTCGGCTACGAATGCACAAAGATCGTCTCCTCGTCGCCCGAGGGCAAGGCCGAGGTGTGGGTGACCGACCAGCTCGGAACGTTCATGGGGCTCTCCCCGGGTGCCGGCGGCCCCGGCCGCAGGGCCCAGGCCCCCCAGCCGTGGGAATCGGCGCTCAAGGGGAAGGGCTTTTTCCCCATGCGCGTCGTCGCGACGTCGAACGGAAGGGGCACCTTCCGCCTCGAGGTGACGTCCGTGGAGAAGAAGAGCCTCCCCGACTCCGAGTTCGCCCCGCCCGACGGCTGGCGCAAGTTTGACATCGGGGCCATGATGGGCGGCGCGATGCCCGGGGGCTACCCCGGCGCGCGGCCCGGCGGCAACAACTGAGTGGGTGCGCCCCTGATCCGAATCGTGTCCGACGTGCACTACGCGGACCGCTCGAGCCGCGTGCGCTCGCTCGGCCAGCTGCGCCCGCTGCTCGAGGGGGCGGACTCGTTCGTCCTCAACGGCGACACGCTCGACACCCGCCCCGACAGGAACCCGCAGCGCACCGCGGAAAGGCGCCGCGAGGTGCTCGAGTTCTTCGCCTCGGCCGGGACTCCCGTCACGTTTCTCACCGGCAACCACGACCCGGACCTCTCGGGCCAGCACGCCGTGGAGCTCGAGGGAGGCCGGGTCCTCGTCACGCATGGCGACGTCCTCTTCGACACCATCGTCCCCTGGGCCAAGGATGCCGCGACGATCCGCCAGAAGATCCTCGCCGCCCTTGCGGCCCTTCCCGAGGACGGCACCTGCCGGCTCGCCGGCCGGCTGGCGGCGTTCCGGTCCGTGGCCGCGACGATTCCCCAGCGCCACCAGTCGGAGCCGGACCCCCTGCGCTACGCCCTGCGCCTTGCCGGCGACACCGTCTGGCCGCCGCAGCGGGCGCTCTCGATCCTGAGGGCGTGGCGGGAGGCGCCCGGCAGGGCCGCCGCGCTCGCCCGAAAGCACCGGCCTAGGGCGAAGTTCATCATCATAGGGCACACCCACCGGCCCGGAGTGTGGCAGACCGCGTCCGGCATCGTGGTGGTCAACACCGGCTCGTTCTGCAGGCCCTTCGGCGCCATGGCCGCGGAAGTCACCCCCGGCAGGATCCGGATCCGGCGCATCGAGTCCAGGCAGGGCGGCTTCCATCCCGGAGCCGAGGTCGCCGAGTTTTCCACGTCATGAGCACGGAATTCGGATGGTGGGTGAAGGACCCGCAGCTTGGGAAGTTCCAGGTCAAGGCCGTCATCCACGGCGGCAGCCTCGCCTGGTTCCGCAAGCAGGGGCATTTCGCCTCCTGGGGTGCCCACGACCCAAGCGAGGACGACTGGAACCGCCTTGTATCCGAGGCCGAGCGGCGCGTCCCGCGGCGGCTCATATCCCCCAAGCAGTTCACCGATATCAAGAAGCTGCGCGAGTACAGGTAGGCCGCAGCCGGCCCGCCTCGCGTTTTTCCCCCCTTCCATGCCCAAAATCGACGTCAACAAGGTTGCCGAGATACTCAAGAAGCACCACATCGATCCCGCGATCCTGCGCCGCGTGGTCGAGGAGATGAACATCGCGGTGCAGCCCGACCCCGGGGAGGCCGAGCAGCCGCCCCCGATAAAGAAGCAGTACGCAATCCTCGTCAGCGATCCCGACGGGCGCCTGCCCGACGGCGACTTCACGGGTTGGGTCCTTCAGATCCCCGAGAGCGAGAGCCCGGCAAGCTCCCAGGGGCGGATATTCAAGGGCGCCTACGACTACAATGCCTCGAAGAAGGGCCGGCTCTACCCGGCAAGGACGGTGGGCGATGCGCTCGAGAGCGTCCCCGCAAGGTTCTTCAGGGACGCCGAGCTCTGGGTGCGGACGAAGACGCCGGTCGCCGTCCTGCGCACCGACAATGAGATCCCGAAGGGATGAGGCCCACGGGCAGCTACTCGAGCTTGAACTTCGCCAGGTCGAATCCGCGCGCCTTCATGGCGGCGGCGACGGCCTTCAGGTCCACGCGCGTTCCCGGCCGCACCCCGTTTGCGGCGAACCAGCCCTGCGGCATTTCGAGCGCGTACTTGAGCTGGTCGCTGTGCGACTTAACGGGGCGCTCGTCGAACGGAAGCAGCGGATAGACCTCGGCGACCACGCCGTCCGCAGTCAGGTAGGCCAGGTCGAGGGGCTCGGGCGTGTTGTGCATCCAGTAGCTGAGCCTGCCCGGCCTGGGATAGACGAATATCATCCCCTCGTTCCTGCCGAGGTCGCTCCGCTGCATGAGCCCGTGCTCCTGCTCCTCCGGCAGCACGGCAAGCTGGAGCTCCGCGGCGTGGCCCCCCACGTCCACCGTGAAGTGGTCCCACACGGTCTTCTGGGACGAACCCGCATCGGAATCCCTCCCGGAGCCGCAGCCCGAGACGGCAAGCGCCAAGAACGCCGCGGCAGCGGCCCAGGACCTCAGCGAAACCAGATTTGCATTTTGCACCTATTAGCAGGTTAATTCCGGCGCGACGCATAGACAATCCCCGTCTGCCATATGAGCCACAAAAAAAACCGCGACGTCCTCCTGTTCTCAGCCACCGCGAAAAGCGCCGACGCCCTTTACTTTGGGGGCGTCTCCGTCCCCGATCCCTTCATCGCATTCAGCGTCAGGGGACGGAAGTACGCTGTCGTGAGCGCCCTCGAATTCGGCCGGGTGAAGAGGGACTCCGACTTCGGCACCGTGCTCGCGCTCGAGCCCTGGCTTGAGAAGGCGCGCAGCGCCTGGCCTCGGCGCAGCCCGGGGCCGGCCCTGGTGATCGCGCTTCTCTCGAGGGAGCTCAAGGCCGGCCCGTTCACGGTGCCGGACGACTTCCCGGCCGGCCTTTACAAGGAGCTCTGCAGCCTGGGCGTGCGCGTCAGGATATCGTCCGGGGCCCTCTTCCCCGAGAGGGAGATCAAGTCGCCCTCGGAGGCCGCGGCGATCCGCGAGGGAAACCGTTGCAGCGCCGCGGGCATCGCCGCCGCGGAGAGGCTCCTGCGGGCGTGCAGCGTCCGCGCCGGCCGGCTGCTCTACAAGGGAAGCGTCCTCACGAGCGAGCGCGTCAAGGTCGCGATCGAGACCGCCTGCATCCAGGAGGGCTCCGTCTCGGACTCGACCATCGTCGCGGGCGGGGACCAGGCCTGCGACCCCCACAACCAGGGCTCGGGCCCCCTGCGCGCAAACGAGCTCATCATCGTCGACGTGTTCCCGCGCGTCACGGCCACGGGCTTCCACGGCGACATGACCCGCACGTTCCTCCGGGGGAAGGCGAGCGACGCCCAGAAGGCGATCGTCGGCGCGGTCAGGGAGGCGCAGCTCAGGGCGCTCTCGGCGATCCGTGCGGGCGTGAGCGGGACCGAGGTTCACCGGCGCGTGACCGAGACCTTCGCCGCCCGGGGATTCAAGACGCGGCGCACGCCGCGGGGCTCGGTGGGGTTCTTCCACGGCACGGGACACGGGCTCGGGCTCGACGTCCACGAGCCCCCAAGGATGAACGCGACGCTAGACTACGCGCTCAAGAAGGACTCCGTCGTCACCGTGGAACCCGGGCTCTACTACCCGGGCATCGGCGCCTGCCGGATAGAGGATGTCGTCCAGGTGACGGCGGGCACCCCTCGCATGCTGTCCAGCTACCACTACGGATGGGAACTGCGGTAACGCCAGGCAGCGAAGCCCAAGCAGCCATGTCAATCGCAGCAAGCAAGGCCAAGGCGCTTCTCAAGAGGATATCCGGCCTCCGGATCCTCGTCGTAGGCGACGTCATGCTCGATCACTACATCTGGGGCGACGCCACCCGGATTTCGCCCGAGGCCCCCGTGCCCGTGATCGACATCGCGCGCGACACCTGGACGGGCGGAGGAGCGGCAAACGTCGCGCTCAACATCGCGGCGCTCGGCGCCCGCTGCACCGTCTTTGGATTCATAGGCGCCGATCCCCACGGCGCGCGCCTGCGCGCGATCCTGCGGGAGAAGGGAGTCAAGGCCATTTCCCCGCCCGGGGACGGAAGCACGATCGTGAAGACCCGCGTGCTCGTGCAGCACCAGCAGCTCTGCCGCCTCGACCGCGAGTCGCCGCCCGCCTCCTATGCCGTGGACCCGGCGCGCGCCGGAAGGCTTCTCGCGAGGTCGATCAAGTCGTGCGACGCGGTCGTCCTGTCGGACTATGCAAAGGGGTTCCTGACGGACGGGCTCGTCTCGCACCTCACCCGGCTCGCCCGCGACGCGGGAAGGTTCATCGCGCTGGACCCCAAGCCTAAGAGCCGGCTGGCATTCGCCGGGCTCGACCTGATAACGCCGAACAAACGCGAGGCACTCCAGCTCGCGGGCCTGGAGCCGGAACCCGGCTCCCCCTTCCCGGCCGCCGCCGTGTGCGCCCTCCTGCACGAGCGCTTTGCATCAAGATACGTCGTCGTCACCCTGGGCGAGGACGGGATGCTGCTTAGCTCGTCGGGCCGCGTCATCAAGACGATCCCCACGGCCGCCAAGGAGATCTTCGACGTCTCCGGCGCGGGCGACACCGCGCTCGCGGCCCTGGTCCTCGCGCTTAATTCCGGTGCGGGCCTTGAGGAGGCCGCGCATTTTGCCAACGCGGCGGCGGGAGTCGTCGTCGCCAAGCTGGGCACGGCGACCGTTTCCCCGGGCGAGTTGCTCGGCCACCTGTCGCACGCGCCGTGAACCGGGCCCTCTTCCTCGACCGCGATGGAACGCTGATCGTGGACAAGGTCTACCTCGCCGACCCCGCGGGGGTGGAGCTGATCCCCGGGGTCGCCGATGGCCTGCGCAGGGCCCGCTCGCTCGGTTACAAGCTCTTCCTCTTCACCAACCAGTCCGGGATCGGCCGGGGCCTCCACTCGATCGACGACACGTACCGGGTGAACGCGCGCATGGAGGAGATGCTGGGGATGCAGGCGCCCGTGTTTGACGGGGTCTGCGTCGCGCCGGAGGCCCCCGGCCAGCCATCGCCCTACCGGAAGCCCTCGCCCCGGTTCATCATCGAGACCATTGCCGAGCACCAGCTTGATCCCGCCGAATGCTGGATGGTCGGCGACGCGGCGGCCGACCTTGGCGCGGCCCTGGCGGCAGGCATCCGGGCCGCGGCCGTGCGCACCGGCAGGGTGCCCCCGGAATCCATTCCGGAGGTCGCCGCGGGCAGGGTGCCCGTTTACGCGGACTTCGGCTCATTCGCGGCAGCCCTAAAATAGGAAACCGCAATCAGCCACGCCCGGCCCGGGGCGCCGCTCCCCGGAGTTGGGGTGTTTTCCTTGTCGGGCCAATTGGAAGCCGCTATCCACTGACGAGAGCCTTCGCAGATCCAAGGAAACCCAGAAGAATCCCGAGAAACCCGCATGAAGCGAACTGGGAACAAGAAGGTCGCGGCATCGGCAGCCAAACGCCCGCGGGCCGAGGAAAAACTGAAGGAGAGTGAGGCGAGGCTGCGTGCCTTGTTCGAGGGCTCCGGCTACCCCATGGGCCTGGCGAAGGACGGCATTCAGATCATGGTCAACCCCGCCTATCTCCGATTGTTTGGCTACTCCAAAGCCTCACAAGTGGTTGGCAACCCCCTGTTCAATGACATCGCCCCCGAGGAGCTGCCACGGATTCGGGAATTCGCACGCCGGCGCTCAAAGGGAGAGCCTGTCCCGGCGTTCTATGAGACGCGCGGAATCAGGAGGGACGGCACGGTCTTTGACATGGCTGTCGCCATCTCAACCTATGAGCTTGCCGGCCAGGTCTACACCATCGGCATCCTTCGCGACATCACCGAGCAAAAGCGGACCGAGGCGACCTTGAGGGAAAGCGAGGCTCACCTTTCAATGGTGTTTGAAAACGCGTACGATCCGCTCGCTCTCTATGGGGTGGAAGCGGCGGGAGGCTATCCTCTGTCCTTATTCAATCCCGCTTTCTTGCGGATAGCGTCAAAGCGCGTGGGCAGGCTTGTAACCGCAGACGAGGTGCTGGGCCGCCCTTATGATAACTTGGCGCGCGAAGTCTTGTTGCTTGAGGAGGCGGCAATCAATGCGGGGCGGGACCACATGGACGAGGCGGTGCGTACCGGACGGATAGTCCGGTGGGAGGAAACGCAGCAGCGGCCGACCGGGGAGGTCAGCAGTGAACGCATCGACATCCCGGTCCACGACAATCAAGGGCGCTGCAAATACGTGTTGCGGGTGCTCCACGATGTCACCGAGCGAAATCGGACGGAACACGAACGAACGGCGCTTTTGGAGCGGGTTCGCAGCCAATCCGACGCGCTGCTCAAATTCTCGCTCGATCCCGCCGTGACGGCCGGGGATGTGCCGACCGCCGCCAGACAGATCACCGAAATGGCGACGCGGGTAGCTGGATCGGAACGGGCGAGCATCTGGCTCATTGAGCCTGATAGCACCGTCATGAGGTGCATCGATCGGTATGAACTGATTGCAGACCGGCACACCGCCGACGTGACGATCGATCTGGCGAAATACCCCGCTGTTTTCGACAACCTAATCAACGGTCGGACCATCGTGTTCGATGACATCGAACTTGATCCCACCATAGGCCCGCTCATTCAAGACGCGGCGCATGGCGAAGACATCAAGTCCGGCTTGGCTACGACGATCCGGGTTGGAGGTCGGGTGATCGGCGCAGTCTGGATTGCGACAGTGGGAAAATTGAAAAAGTGGATGCCGGACGAGATTGCGTTCGCCGGGGCGCTGGGCGACCACATGGCTCAGACTATGTTGAATGCGGAACGCGAGCGGTCGACGCGCAGCCTGCACGAACTGGCCGGACAGCTGATGAAGGCGGAGGACGAGGAGCGGCGCCGGATCGGACGCGACCTGCACGACTCGACTGGCCAGCTTCTGGCCGTGCTTGAGATCAACATGGCAATGCTCAGCCGCACCGCCGTGGGCCTCGACGCCCGGGCCCAGGCCCTGCTCCAGGAATGCATCGCCCAGACCAAGCAATGCGCGAACAGTATCCGCACCGCTTCTTATCTCCTCCACCCGCCGCTGCTGGACGACTTGGGGCTTGTTTCGGCGATTCAATGGCAACTCGATGGCTTCCGCCTCCGCAGTGGAATCCAAGTTGAGGCCAAGCTGCCGGCCGGGTTTGTCCGCCTCCTGCCCGAGGATGAGCTCTCGCTATTCCGCGTCCTGCAGGAAGCCTTGACCAACGCGCACCGGCATGCTGGCTGCACATTGATCCGGGTTGGCCTCGAGCGGCCGCCGGAAGCGGTCACCCTGGTTGTTTCGGACAATGGCAAGGGTGTCCCGCCGGCGGAGCTGGCCTCCTTCCGCAGCGGCGGATCCAGCCTCGGTGTCGGCCTTGCCGGCATGCGCGAACGCCTGCGCCAGCTTCAGGGAAACCTTGAGATCGAATCAGGCCCGACCGGGACCGTGGTGCGGGCCAGCCTGCCGCACCGCCAGCGGGTCCCTGACGCCTTGCCGCCCCCCGGAGACGCACCATGAGCACAGCCAGGGAGCCCGGGCCCCCGTCGATAGGAGCTGCTGGAGATTCGCCGGTGGATGGGCCCGAGCGCGTGGGCATCCTGATCGCCGACGACCACGAGCTGCTGCGGCGCGGCCTCTGCGCGGTTCTCGCCGAAAGGCCGGACTGGCGGGTGCTCGGCGAGGCGGCCAATGGCCGGGAGGCGGTCAGACTGGCCGCCAGCCTGAAGCCCAACGTGATCGTCCTCGATGTCACAATGCCGGAGTTGAACGGGTTGGAGGCCACCCGCCAGATCCTTGCGTCCGCGCCGGAGACCCGGGTGCTGATCCTCAGCGTTCACGAGTCCGAGCAGATCGTCCGCGAGGTGCTGGAGGCCGGCGCCCAGGGGTACCTGCTCAAGTCCGATGCCGGACGGGAACTTATCAGGGCCATCGACGCGCTCCTGGCAAACAGGCCCTATTTCACGTCGACCGTGGCCCGCATGGTCCTGGAGGGCTTTCTGAGCGCGCCGCAGGCGGAATCCGCCACCGACGAGACGGGGCGGCTGTCGCCACGCGAGCGCGAGATCGTGCAACTGCTGGCCGAGGGCCGGAGCAACAAGGAAGTGGCCGCAGTGCTTGGGATCAGCGTCAAGACCGCGGAGACCCACCGCAACAACGTGATGCAGAAGATGGGTTTCCATTCGATCACCGAACTGGTCCGTTACGCCGTCCGCAACAAGCTGATCGAGCCGTAACGCCGCATCGGTTGGCTGGCACGAGGCCGCCCGGGCCCTGGAGTTGTATTCGAAGGCGCCTACAGGTTTTCCCCGATCAGAATACATAATCGCCGGACTTGGATGCAGGCACGGCCATAGCCGATTCTCGTGGCGTGGATCTCCCCCAGAAGCTGCCAAGTACCCCGGAGCGTCCCCGCATCCGGGTAGTCGTCGCCGACGACTCCGATTCCATGCGGAAGTCGTTGTGCGACTTCCTTGGGTCTCTTCCGCCCGTGGAGATAGCCGGCGTTGCCGCAGACGGGTCGGACGCCGCCGACTTGTGCGCCAAGGTGCGCCCCGATCTCGCGCTGATCGATTTTGCCATGCCGCACCTCAACGGCCTGGAGGCCGCGCGCGCGCTGCGCCTGCGGTGCCCGGGATGCCTGGTGGTGATCGTATCGAATTTCGCGCCTTTTCTGGCGCTGTCCGACCCCCGGCCGGATGTGGACGCAATTATCGACAAAATCGACCTGCCCCGCGAATTGCCGGCAGTGATCGACCGCCTGTTCCCCGGGGTGTTGGCGGCGCCCAAATAAATATGATGTCTGGGCCGATAAACCAACTCTCCCCCGAATCGTTAGAGGCAGGCGCGTCGCATCAATTGACCGAGGGCGCCTGGCGCCGGCCTTCGCTGGCGGCCGTTATACGCCTGACGGCCGTTGTCGGGACCGTCTGGCTTATCGCCGTGTTCCTTGCGACGCCGGTTCTGATCGTGAGCGTCTTCGGGATAACGACGATAGCGTCGGTGGCTGCGATCTGGGCGGCCTCGATGGCACCGGCGTCCGATCGCTCGCGGTTCGCCGCCATGGAGGCTATCTGCTTTGCAATTCCGCTGGCCGCGATTGCAATCTATGGGACGAGCCCCTGTGTGCCCGTGCTGCTCGGTCTCGCAGTTCTGCTGGCAGCCTTATATCATGATTGGAAAGGCGGGCTCATGGCAGGCACCGCGAGCCTCCTGCTCCTGGCGGCCGGGGCGTGGGGCTGGACTCACGGCATACTGCCCGTCGGGCCCCGTGTTCCCCGGCTGCCGCCGGAGCAATTCGACTTCTGGATGCGCACGATGTTCTCGCAGCTCCTGGCCGTTTGCGCGATCACAGGGGTGATCGCCTATGTCCTCAGGGACATTCGGGCCATCTTCAGCCGGTCCCAACTTGCGGAGGAGAAGTTCTCAAGGGCTTTCCGCTCCTGCCCGGACGCGATGGTAATAACGGAGCTGGAGTCGGGCCGTTATATCGACGTCAACGACAGCCACGAGCGGCTGACCGGCTACAGGCGCGAGGAGGTGCTTGGCCATACGACGGTGGAACTCGGGATCTTCAAGAGCAAGGAGGACCGAGAGACTTTCGCGGGGCCGTTGCGCGCAACGGGTAAGGCCCGCCGGCTCGAGCGTCAGATCTTCGACCGCGCGGGGCGCGCCATCGACGTGCTGTTCAGCGCCGAGTGCTTCGAGCTGGCAGGCAAGACCTGCGTGCTGACGATCATCCAGGACATCACCGAGCGCAAGGGGTCCGAGGACGCCCTGTTGGCCAACGAGCAGCGTTTCAGAAGCTTCATCGAGAATGCGAATGTGGGCATCTACCGCTCGACGCCCGATGGGCGGATCATCATGGCGAATCCCGCGCTGCTGAAGATCCTGGGCTACAACTCGTTTCAGGATCTGGCATCCCATAACCTCGAAAACGGCACACACGAGGCAAGTTACCCCCGGGACGAGTTCAAGGCACGCATGGAAAGCGCGGGGACGCTGAGCGGCTGGGAGGCGTCATGGACGCGCCGGGACGGGAAGGCCATCTTTGTGAGGGAGAGCGCCACCGTGGTCCGCGGAGCGGACGGAGGCATCCTCTGTTACGACGGCATCATCGAGGACATCTCCGAGCGAAAGAAGGCCGAGCAGGCGCTGCGCGAGAGCGAGGAGCGCTTCCGCAACCTCACGGCCGCGGCATTCGAGGCGGTCGTCATCACGGACAACGGCCGGATCGTGGACATCAACGACCAGGGCCTCAAGCTCTTCGGCTGCGAGCGGGCCGAGATGGTCGGCCGGAATGCCCTTGATTTCGTGAGCCCGGGATCGCGCCGGGTTGTTGGCGACAACATCCGCGCCCAGCGCGAGCTGACCTACGAGCACGAGCTGATGCGCAAGGACGGGAGCTCCTTCCCCGTGGAGGCCCGGACAAAGATGATGCAGACGGGCGGCCGGCTGCTGAGGATGACGGCGATACTGGACATCACCGAGCGGCAGCAGGCCGAGCAGAGGCAGAGGAACCTGGAGGAGCAGATCCACAACATGCAGAAGATGGAGGCCCTTGGCACTCTGGCGGCGGGCATCGCGCATGATTTCAACAACGCGCTCGCACCGATCCTCATGGCCGGCCCGCTGCTGCGGTCCCACGTGAGCAGCCCCGACGCGTTGCACATACTTGACATGGTCGACAAGTCCTCGACGCGCGGCGCCGCTCTCGTCCGCCAGATGCTTTCCTTCGCACGCGGGACCGCCGGCCAGAAGCAGCTGCTTCAGGTCAGGCACGTGCTGCGGGAGGTGATCGACCTCGCCAAGACCACCTTCCCGAAGTCCATCCAGGTCGTCTCGCATTTGCCGAGCGACATGTGGCCGGTCCTGAGCGACCCGACGCAGATTCATCAGGTCTTCCTGAACCTGTGCATCAACGCGCGCGACGCGATGCCGGAGGGGGGCAAGCTCACGGTCACGGCGGCGAATCGAACGCTCGATTCCGCTGAGTCCGCCACGATCTCGGGCGCGCGTCCAGGCAACTTCCTTGCGGTCGAGGTCCGCGACACGGGCACGGGAATCCCTCTGGACTTGCTGGAGAGGATATGGGAGCCCTTCTTCACCACCAAGGGCGAAGGCAAGGGCTCAGGCCTCGGCCTCTCGACCGTGCGCAGCATCGTGCGCCAGCACGACGGTTTTGTGACCGTGGTGACCTCCCCCACCGGGAAGAACGGCCACGGCACGGTGTTTACGGTCTGCCTGCCGGCAGTCGTCGAGGGCGCGGCTGGAGGCGAGGCTGAGAAACAGGGTGACCAGATGCACCGGGGCAATGGCGAGCTTATCCTCCTGGTTGATGACGAGACGTCCGTCTGCGAGATCGGGGAGAAAATCCTCACCCGCTACGGTTACCGGATAGTCACGGCGCATGACGGGGCGGATGCGATCAAGGAATTCATTCCTCGCTTGTCGGAGGTGCGGCTCCTCCTGACCGACCTGGACATGCCCAGAGTCGGCGGCCGGACGCTTGTTATGGCGCTCCGCGGGCTGAACCCTGTGTTGCCCATCATAACGATGGGCGGCGGCGCCGGTCAGATCATCGACGGGCAAAAGAGGGTCGCGACGACGTTTCTGGCCAAGCCGTTCGACGCCGAGACGCTGCTTTCGGTCGTCCGCCGTACCCTTGACGAGGCTGGACCAGCCGCCCCAAGCCCGCCCAGTGTATGAATTCGTTCATTGCCTCCATCCTGCTGATCGACGACGACGACGACCTCCGCACGCTGTTCGCGGGGGTGTTGCGGTCGGCTGGATACACGGTGGACACTGCAAGCGATGGGAAGGCCGGGTTGGCGCTCTATTCCACCGGTCTGCACGAGCTGGTCATCACAGACATAGTGATGCCCGACATGGACGGGTTGGAGCTCCTCGACGCCTTGCGGCAGTATAATCCGCGACCGCGCGTAATCGCCATGTCCGGCGGCTCCAAGCTCAGCGTACCTCTCTATCTCTCGACCGCGAGACAGCTCGGCGCGCAGCGCGTGCTGTCGAAGCCGATCGAGCTTCACGCTCTGCTTCAAGCCGTGGCTGAGGTCCTCAACGGCGCCGCTCCGGACCAGATCATTCGAGGCCCGGGCATGGAAGCCCTCTAGGGGCGTACATTGAAGTTGCCCTGACTTGGCGGACGCGGCGTTGGCCTGATAAATGCCGTCAGCCGACAGGAGCGACGGTCCTTGCCGACGGTCCAGCCTAAGCCTCTGTTCCTAGCCACGAGTTGCGCCATGGCTTGACGAGAGCGACGCAATGAGCGCGGGCTATGGGCACAATAGGGCCCTACCCTAATGTAGGGCCGCATTGTAGCGTAAAAACAGGCCGGGTCCTATAGCCAATCACAGCATCCGTTTTGTATCGTCTTGGAAGAATCCGACGATGCAGTACCGATCTGAAATTCCCAGCGCAGAGCCAGGGGGAAGGTCGCGCAGACCTGGAATTGCCGCGGTGGGTTGCGACGCGCCAACTAATTCGTGCGCGATGGAGGGTCGGGCGCAATGAGCGTCAATGTCGCCGCCTCAGCGTCGAAACCCCGGGAAATCCTCTTGGTCGATGACCATCCGCTGGTGTTGGATGGGTTGACTAAGCTCATCGACCAGGAATCCGACTTGCATGTTTGCGATCGGGCCGAGGATGTTGGAGAAGCCTTCCGCAAGATCGCGGCCGAAGAACCGGACATGGTCGTTGTGGATCTATCGCTTCGGACTGGATCGGGCTTGGAGCTGATCAAACAACTGCAGGGGCTTCCTCGTCCTCCTCGAGTTCTTGTGCTATCCATGCACGACGAGGTCTTCTATGCCGAGCGCGCATTGCGGGCGGGTGCGCTCGGCTACGTGATGAAGAAAGAGACCTCCGGGAAGCTTCTCCATGCCATCCGGCAGGTTCTGGGTGGCCGCCTTTCTGTCAGCGACTCACTGGCCGAAGCGCTGGCGAAAAAGTTTGCCGGTGTTTCCGGGCCCCTTCCGGCCTCATCTGTCGCCCAATTGGGCGATCGCGAACTCCACGTTTTTCGCCTGATCGGCCAGGGTTACGAAACACGCGAGATCGCGGAGGAACTAGGCATCAGTCCAAAGACGGTCCAGGCTCACTGCGAACACATCAAGACAAAGCTAGGCATCGCTAACGCGAGCATGCTCATTCGCGAAGCAGTGCTTTGGCTGGAAACAAATGGTAGGAGCGCCATTCCACCGGCCAAAGCGCCCTAACACCCTTCCCAGCTCAGACCCAAGCCCAGGGATCGTCTCTTTCACTTACGATGAAGAACGGGGTTCGAGTTAGCACGAGGGATGCCGCAGTCGCGTCCGCGGTTGTGGTGGTTGTATTCGCAATCGGTTTCTTCAGGGCCGAGTCGGGCCAGGACGCGGATACGGGCATGGCACCGGGGTCGAGTTCAGCGCCCAACGTCGCCCAATCCGAAGCGACCGTCGACTTAGCTCCGAGCCAACTAAATGCAATTAAGATCGAGCCAGTGGGAACCTACCTTTTCCCGGTTGAAAAGGAGGCCATCGGGAACATCGATTTTGACGATGATTTGTCGGTCCAAGTATTTCCGTCCTACCCGGGGAAAATAATCACGGCCCTCGTCGAACTCGGGGACGACGTTCAAAAGGGACAGGCGCTCTACACCGTTGATAGCCCGGATCTCGTGCAGGCCGAATCGACGCTGATCGGAGCCGCCGCGACGTTCGAACTCACCAGCAAAGAGCTCGCGCGCGCAAAAGACCTCTACGGAACGAAAGGAATTGCCGAACGAGAGCTAGAGCAAGCGATCTCTGACGCACAGACAGCCGAAGGCGCCCTAAGGGCGGCGCGGGACGCCGTCCGCGTTTTCGGCAAGACAGACGCCGAAATCGATCAAATTATTGCCGCGCGAAGGATTGATCCCGCACTGGTGGTATCCAGCCCCGTAACCGGCCAGGTCATATCCATGACCGCTCCACCGGGATTCTTGGTGCAGCCAGGTAACGCACCGGCGCCTTACTCCGTATCCGACATCTCGAGCAAATGGATGCTGGCGAATGTCACCGAGACCGACAGTCCGCTTTATCATATAGGACAGCCGGTCGAAGTCGCCGTAATGGCCTATCCTGGACGCGTGTTCAAAGGAAGGATTTCGAAATTGTACCCGGCGGTCGACCCCAACACTCATAGAGTAGTTGTTCGCTCTGAGATCGCAGACCCCAAACATGAGCTGCGCCCCGGGATGTTCGCCAGCTTCGTGATTCGAATTCAGGATCCGGTGGAGTCCGTCGCCATACCAACCAATGGCGTGGTTCGAAATGCCGATGGCACTATGGCGGCATGGGTGACCACCGATCGCCGCCGTTTCTCACAACGAATCATAAAGATTGGACTGCAGGAAGGGGGCCAAGATCAGATTCTTGAAGGCCTGCGACCCGGAGAATTGGCCGTGACGGATGGGGCCGTCTTTCTCAACAACATACTATACGCTCCGCCGAGCGACTAGCCGACCTAACTGGGGCCGCCCATGCTCAAGTTCATCATTGCAGCCTGCCTCAGGCGTCGCGCGATCGTTGTATTTGGCCTGATAGCGTTTGCTGGAGCGGGGCTCTTCGCATTCCAGAAGCTCAACATTGAGGCGTATCCCAACCCGACACCTGTCATCTTGGAAATCACCGCGCAGGCGCCGGGCCTCTCCGCGGAGGAGATGGAGCGATACTACACGATTCCCATAGAGATTGGACTCTACACCACGCCAGGCATCGAAGTCATCCGCTCCACTTCGTTCTATGGCCTATCGTTCGTCCGGGTCGTTTTCAAATATGGCGTCGATTACCACTTCGCCTACGCCCAAGCGGATATCGCAATCCAACAAAACGTCACGCTGCCAGCCGGGCAGATACCTCAAATCCAGCAAAACAGCTCAACTGGAGAGATCTATAGGTATCAGGTTGTGGGTCCGAAACACTTCGGGCTGACAAATCTCCGCACCGTTCAGGATTGGATCGTGTTGCGCCGGCTCTCGACCATTCCCGGCATTGTACAGGTCAACAGTTGGGGCGGCACGACCAAGGAATTCGATGTCGATGTGGACCCTCGGAAACTCGAAGCCTACAACGTTACAGTGCCCCAGATTCTGACCGCCCTGGGCAACGCGAACGTCAACGTCGGCGGGCGCGAGATCCGCATCGGCCAGCAGTCCATCAATATTCGGGGCGTCGGCTTGATCGACGACGGCGGCGCAGATGATCTGACCAAAGGCTACAGGGTTGACGACATAGAGAACGTCGTCCTGGCCCAATTGAACGGTGTTCCCGTGCTGGTGAAGGACGTGGCGAAGGTAAGGGTGGCCTATGTGCCGAGGCTCGGGATTTGCGGCCGCGACCGCGAGGACGACGTGGCGGCATCCATTGTGGTGATGAGCCGCGTCGAGCAAACCGCCAACATGCTTCCAAAGGTGAAGGCCGAGATAGCTAAGATGAACAGCGATGGAAGCCTGCCGCCGGGGGTGAAGCTGGTCCCCTTCTATGATCGCGGCTCTCTGGTCGCGCTCACGACGCACACTGTTCTGCACAATCTCATTTTCGGATGCCTTCTTGTGGTCCTGATCCAATGGGTCTTTCTCGGTGACTTCCGCAGCGCCGTAATCGTCGGGGTGAATATCCCGTTCGCGCTGTTTTTTGCCATCGTGCTGCTGGTGGTACAGGGAGAAAGTGCGAACCTCTTGTCCGTCGGCGCCGTTGATTTCGGTATCATTGTCGATTCCGCGGTGATCTTGGTTGAGAACATCTTCCGGAATCTCCAGAGGAGCGCTGAAGATAAGCAGGGCCTGCTCGCGCGCCTTGCGGAAGGGTTCTACGGAGCGGATCCGACGATGGCGCTGCACCCTTCTCCCGGTGACGGAGGGGGATGGACCCAACGCCTGCGGCTGATACTAATCAGCGCACTACAGGTGGACAGGGCGGTCTTCTTTTCCGCGCTCATCACGGTGGCCGGCTTCGTGCCGCTATTCACGATGCAAGGGGTCGAGGGTCAGATCTTTGGGCCCATGGCGCGCACCTATGGATACGCATTGGCAGGCGCGTTGATCGCGACGTTCACCGTCACACCCGTACTTGCGTCGTTCTTTCTTCCCGAGCACGTCAAGGAAACCGAGACAATCGTCGTCCGCCTGTTGCACCGGCTCTACGATCCCGCACTGCGTTTTGCGCTTGCACACCGAGTGCTCGTGGTCGGCATCGGCGGCGTCTTTCTCATCGCGACGGCCTTTCTGGGGCTGCGACTCGGGAGCGAGTACCTTCCACAACTGGAGGAAGGCAATTTCTGGATTCGGGCCTCAATGCCAATCACGCTCGCGCTGGAGGACGGCGAAGCGGCCACCAGGAAAATGCGCCTGATTCTCCTGAGGCACCCGGAGGTCTTGACCGTGGTTTCCCAGCATGGCCGCCCCGACAACGGCAGCGATGCGTCGCCGTTCTCCAACGTCGAACTCTTCGTGCCGCTCAAACCGTACGACCAATGGCCGAAGGGTTTGACCAAGGAGAAACTGACGGAGCAGATCCAGGAGGAATTTCAGAGCGAGCTGCCCGGAGTTGTCTTTAATTTCTCCCAATACATCCAAGACAACATTGAGGAAGCGATCTCAGGGGTTAAAGGCGCCAATTCGGTCAAGATCGTCGGCCCCAATCTCAAGACGTTAGAGGAGATTGCCGCGCAAGTCAGGGACGAGATGGGCCGAGTGCGCGGGATTGCTGATCTTGGAATCTTTCCGGTCCTCGGGCAGCCGAACCTCAATATCAAGGTGGACCGCGCCAGGGCGGCACGATATGGCCTCAACTCCGGTGACGTAAACACCGTCATACAGGCGGCGATGGGCGGGGCGCCAGCAACGACGGTGCTGGAGGGAGATCGCCAGTTCGGCGTGGTCGTCCGCTTTGCTCCTGAATACCGGGACACCGTTGAGAAGATCCGAGACATCAAGGTGGCTTACCAGACGAGCAGCGGTGCCAATGCCTACATACCCTTGAGCGAATTGGCTACGATCACCTTGGACACCGGGGCAGCCTGGATTTACCACGAAAGCACGGAACGCTTCATCCCGATCAAGTTCAGCGTGCGCGGGCGCGACCTTGGGAGCACCGTGGCCGACGCCCAGGCGCGCATCGAAAAAAAGGTGAAGCTCCCGAGCGGCTATCGGATGGTTTGGGCTGGCGAGTTCGGCGACCTTCAGGAGGCACAAAAGCGCCTAGAGCTGATTGTGCCGCTCAGCCTCATTCTGATCGTAGGCCTTCTCTACTGCCTGTTTAATTCTCTCTTGCCGTGTTTTCTGACGCTATCGGGAATCCCCCTCGCGATCGCCGGCGGCGTCCTGGCGCTCCACTTTTCCGGGCTCAATTTCAGTATCTCGGCCGCCATCGGGTTTGTCTCCTTGTTTGGCGTCTCCGTCATGAACGGAATCCTGCTGATCACCTATTATAATCAGTCCAGGCTTCGGGGGGGAGCACCCATCGAATCCATGTTTCATGCTGCCTCCACCCGAATGCGCCCCTTGCTGATGACGAGCCTTTCCGCGTGCATCGGCCTGCTCCCCGCAGCGATTTCCACCGGGATCGGAAGCCAGGTGCAGCGCCCCCTCGCCACCGTCATTGTCGGCGGGATGCTTGTCGGCCCCGTCCTGCTGCTCGTCGTCGTGCCGGCGTTGATGATGATATTTCTGAGCCGTGGCAAGAACGACTCCCAAACGCAGGCGCGGTCCGCCCAATAGCACCTGGAATGAAAACTTCGGGCTTCATTTTCATAACGCTCAGCTTTGGCACATTCGCACCCGTCCTGGGGTTCGGCTATTCTTCCAACGAGGGTTCCGAGCCGACGAGTCTCGAGACTCGTTTGAGTTCAGCCAGTGCACGAATCTCCCAAGAAGGGCACGACGCCCAATATCCTGGCGGGAGCGGCCGGACCGACGGGAAGCATCCCGATGGGAGAAAAGACGGCAACCTCGTCTCGGAAGACAGTGGCCTAGCTGGTGCAATAAGGCCGACGCCGGAGCATCACTTGATCAGGGATCGAGCAAAACAGACCCCGAGTGGTTGCGGGAATTCAATCAAAGGACGAGCCGATATTGGCCGGACAAGCAGCACATCGAGAAACGCTTCAGTCCCTAATCCAACTCGCGTCAACCGGCTGACTGCCTCGACGAACGATGGATCGGGGCCGGACGCGGCAGGAGATCGACGCAGCCGGCCTGCACTGTCGCCACATCCGATTCCATCTGGTGCGCTGCGGCTAAACCCGGCCCATAGTCGGGGACCCGCCCCGGCGATCATCGGAGGAGCCGCGAGCGCGAAGAATCAGGCGGGGATTGTCGGGACTCAGACGCGGCTCAGGCCTTGAACGAAGTGACAGGTACCATGTCCAGAACTGTTCAAGCGTCCTGTCGCCTCGCAGCTTTGGCCCTGCTGTTCCTTGCCGGCTGCGCCGCGGGCGCGAATTTCGAGAAACCCGGTGCTCCGGACGTTAAGGGTTATACGGAGAGCCCGCTTTCGACCACGAGTAGTTCTGCCATTGTCGCCGGAGGGGAGGCCCAAAGATTCGTCACGGCCCAAGACATTCCGGGAGAATGGTGGACACTGTTTCGCTCGAAGCAGCTCAACGCCCTGATCGAGCGGTCGCTCCAGGCCAACCCAAACCTAAAGGCGGCACAAGCGGCGTTGGCGGCCGCACGAGAAAACGTCCTAGCCCAGAAGGGCGCCTATTATCCCAGCGTGGCCGGAAGTTTCTTCGCCGGCCGCCAGAAGACCTCCAGTGAAATTTCGCCCACACCCAATTCTGGGGCATTGTATTTCGGCCTTTATACCCCCCAGGTCAGCGTGTCGTATGTGCCGGACGTGTTTGGTCTCAACCGGCGAACGGTGGAGTCCCTTCGGGCCCAGGAGGAACAGACGCGGTTCGCGCTCGTGGCGGTCCACATCGCGCTTAGCGCAAATGTCGTTGCCGCGGCAATCCAAGAGGCGTCCTTGCGCGAGCAGATTGCCGCGACCCGCCAAGTCATCGCTGTTAACACCGACATGCTTAAAATACTGCGCAACCAGTTCGCGGAGGGTTATGCCAGCAGGCTTGATGTCGCAGCGCAGGAATCACAGTTCGCGCAGGTCGCCGCAACGCTGCCGCCGCTGCTCCAGCAACTGGCGCAACAACGCGACCTCTTGGCGGTGCTTTCCGGCGGATTTCCGAGCCAGGGCACGGCCGAGCAGTTTGGGCTTTCGACGCTGCAGCTACCGCAGGAGCTGCCGTTGAGCCTTCCGTCGAAGCTTGTGGCGCAACGCCCGGATGTCCGCCAGGCCGAGGAAAACCTGCACTCGGCAAGCGCCCTAGTCGGGATCGCCGCCGCGAATAGGCTCCCGAATATCACCCTCTCCGCGGATGCAGGCGCTATGGCCCTTGCCGCGCGCCAAGTGTTTGATTCGGGCGCGGGCTTCTGGACTCTAGCCGGGACGGTGACACAACCGATCCTCCAAGGCGGCGCCTTGCTGCACAAGGAGCGCGCCGCCAAGGCGGCCTATGTCCAGGCTGCGGAACAATATCGCAGCACGGTGCTGACCGCCTTTCAGAATGTGGCCGACACGTTGAATGCACTCGAGCACGATGCCGATGCTCTGAACGCCGCAGCTGCCGCCAAGGATGCAGCCAGCATCACCTTGGACCTGGCCAAGCAACAGTGGCAGACTGGTTACACCAGCTATCTGGCGCTATTGAGCGCGGAGCAAGCCTACCACCAAGCCGTGATCAGCCTCGTTCAAGCCCGAGCGAATCGCTATGCTGACACTGCGGCGCTTTTTCAGGCTCTTGGCGGCGGCTGGTGGAACCGCGACGATCTCGCAAGAAACTAACCCTGGAACTTATCAGGCAATGAGGTGCAGATGAGCTTCAGTAGAGGCGCGATACGAGACCGGTGGATTTCGGGACAGGCATCTCCCCTCAAAGTGGGAAAACTGGAATCAACCGCAGTCGCGGATGCCGGGTTGCGGGTGGTCTGTCGCGATGGATAGCGCGCCGGCTCCGAATGCACCGGCTGATTGAAGCCCTGCGCCGGCACGTTCCTGCGTTATCCATCTATATTGGCGGGTATTGGCATCCCCCAAGAACAACGGTATCTCGGCGATCCCCGCCACGGCAAACGTGAACCCCGCCGGCGGGAAGGATTCCAAGGGATCTGACCTTCGCGGTCGGACCTCGACGACTAGGGGTCATTGGTTAAGCTCTACGTCCTTGACTCCAACTCGCCGAGCTTCTGCGTCGCGAAAGACCAACACCATGGCAGCACAAACTAGGCGGCTAACCATCCGAAGGCCGAAGCTGGTGGTCCACCGTGAAGAGGCCTGCTCCCGATGAGTCAAGAAAGGCGCATGCCTGCTCTTGCAGCTGTGGGCCACTTCAAAAAAAGCGCCATGAGCGACTCGAAAATCCCCGGAGGCGAGGCTGCGCCCTTATGAAGCGGCGCCTCGACGAAATCCTCGTCGCGCGCGGCCTCGCCGAGTCAAGGGCCCAGGCGAAGGCGCTCATCATGTCTGGCCGCGTCTTCCGGGGAACCGAGCGCCTGGACAAGCCCGGCCGGGAATTCGCGGAGGACTGCGAGCTCTCGGTACTCAAGCCCCCGCGTTTCGTGAGCCGCGGCGGCGAAAAGCTCGCGGCGGCCCTCGAAAGGTACGCGATCGACCTCAAGGGCGCCCACGTTCTGGACGTCGGCGCGTCGACCGGCGGCTTCACGGACTGCGCGCTGCAGTCGGGCGCCGCCTCGGTGGTCTGCGTGGATGTCGGCCGGGCCCAGCTCCATGCGAGGCTCCGGGCGGACCCGCGCGTCGCGAACCTCGAGAAACTCAACGCGCGCCGCCTCGCCGCCTCCGACCTTCCCCGGACGCAGTTCGACTCGGTCGTGATGGACCTATCGTTCATCTCGCTCAGGGCCGTCCTGCCCGCGGTTTGGCCTCTCCTTCGCGGCGGGGGAGTCCTCGTGGCCCTGGTGAAGCCGCAGTTCGAGGCGGGCAAGGCGCAGGCCGACAAGGGCCGGGGCGTCATCCGGGACGCGTCCGTGCGCGAGGCCGCGCTTGCGGCCGTCCGGGACTTTGCGCTCGCCCGCCTGCCCGGCGCGCAGCTCGTGGGCTCGATGGACTCCCCGATCGAGGGCGCCGACGGGAACAGGGAATTCCTGTTGTGCCTTCGGCGAAGCTTCGCCATCAAACAGGAAACGCAGGCCCCGGCCGGCTGAACCCATGAAGCCCATCCGCTCAATCGCATTCGTCACCAACTCCGGGAAGACCGGCGCGGTCGAGCTTGGGCGGGAGCTGGCCGCCGCCGCCCGCGCCAAGGGTGTCCGGCTCAAGCAGACAACCCGGTTCCTGCTGCCCCGCGGCTTCCTGCACGGTTGCGACGCGTGCTGCGTCATCGGCGGCGACGGCACGCTTCTCGGCGTCGTCCGCGAGGCCGCGCTCGAGAGGGTCCCCCTCATCGGGGTGAACTGCGGCAGCCTCGGGTTTCTGACCCCGTTTTCGCCCGAGGAGGCGCGCCTGGAGTTCGAAGGCCTGCTGGCGGGCTCGTTCCGCGTGGACTACAGGGCGATGCTCGAGTGCAGGGTGGCCGGCGGGCGGCCGAATCTCGCCCTGAACGACGTGCTCATAAAGGACAGGGTGACCTCGAGGCTTGTCCATCTCGAGGTGTTCGCCGACGGCGAGCTTGTCACGGACTACTTCTCGGACGGGCTCATCTTTGCGACGGCGACGGGGTCGACCGCGTATAACCTCTCCGCGGGCGGCCCGATCATCCACCCCGGCGCCAACGTGATCGCGATGACGCCGATCTGTCCGCACACGCTCACGAACCGCACGATCATCTTCCGCGACACCGTCAGGCTGCGCGTGATCAACCGCTCGAAGGGCGCGCGGCTGCTCGTCGGGATCGACGGCCACGGCGAATTGAAGGCCGCGACCGGGGAATGGGTGGACATATCGATTGCCCGGGCCCGGCTCCCGCTTGCCCTGCCAAAGGGATACTCCCACTTCGCCGTGACGCGCACCAAGCTCAAGTGGAGCGGCGGCGTCGCCGAGCGCAAGTAGGCCGCTCCCCGCCCTAGGGCCGCACGACGAGCTGCGTCCGCCTCGCCTGCTGGAGGTGGCGCCTCGCGAACCCGGCGAGGTCATCGAGCGACACCGCGTCGATCAGCGAGTCGTATTCCTTCCAATGGTTCGCCGGCCGGCCCTGGAGCACGTCAAGTCCCGCCTGCATCGTCCTGGACGAATTGGTCTGAAGGGCCTTCTGCTGGCCCGCCTTCAAGCGCACCTGGCAGCGCCTGAGCTCCTCCGCCGAGACCCCCCCCGACTGCACGCGCGCAATCTCCGCGCCGATTTCCTGCAGGACGTCCGACTCCTTGCCCGGCTGCGTCCCGGCGATGAAATAGAACATTGCCGCGCTCTTGCCCGTCACCCTCCCCGAGCGGACGAAATAGGCCAGCCCCCGCTGCTCCCTCACCCGCTCGAACAGCATCGAGGCCATGCCGCTGAATAGCTCGTCCGCAACCTCGCCCACGTAGAAGTCCGGCGAGTCGAGCACCGATCCGGGATAGGCCTGGAGGACGACCGCCTGCTCGCGGGGCTGCCTCTCCACGAACTCTCCGGGCTCGGCGGGACCCTCGAACATGGACCCGGCCCCGATGGGCTTTCCGCGCGGAATCCGCCGCAGAAACGCCTCCAGCCTTGGAAGCAGCCTGTCGGGATCGAAGTCGCCGGCGACCGAAAGCACGGCTCCCGGCCCCACGAGCAGGCGCTTCCACAATGCGCGGAGGTCCCCGGGCTCCGTCGCGGAAACGCCCGCCTCGTCGCCCTGCGAGCTATACGCGAAGGGGTGCGCGCCGAAGAATCTCCTGCGGAGCAGCTTCCGCGCAAAGGCGACCACGTCATCGTCCTCCTCGCGGATGGCCGCGAGCTGCGAGTCCCGCTCGATCCCGAGCGTCCCGCTGATGAAGGCGGGCGTCAGCGCCGCGTCCGCGATGAGCTCCAGCGCGCGCTCCGCGTCGGGCGGCAGGACCTCCGCCGACAGCCCGAGCGTATTGTCCCCGGAGGACGCGCTGAACGAACCGCCGACCTCCTCGATCCGCTGGGACACCTCGGCGGCGCTGCGCCGGCGGGTGTCCTTGGTCAAGAGCGTCGCGAGAAGCGCGGAGCTTCCCCGCCGTCCGGGCGCCTCGCTGAACGGGCCTCCGTGCGTCAGCAGGCGCATGTGCAGGTTGGGTAGGCGCCGGTCCGGCTGAAACACGATGCGCGCGCCGTTCGACAGGCGCACCTCCTGAAAATCAGGCCGCCCGCCAAGGGACGCAGGCGCGCCGCCGCCGGCGGCAGGGGCCCCCGCAGACTCGGGCTCGAGCGACACCGACACCAGGCGGTCGGGCACGATATGGGCCCTCAGGGCCGCCCCGAGGTCGGCCGGGCCCACCTTCGCGAGGCGCTCAAAATAGGAGCGGCCGAACTCGAGGTCTCCGATGACGACCTCCGCCATTCCGATGCGCGAGGCCTGGCCGCTCATCGTCTTGCAGGTGTTGATCTCCGAGACGACCGCCTGCCTGTAGGCCTTGCGCGCCTGCCGGGCAGTGAATCCACCCGGTCCGGCCAGGGACTCCAGGACGCGCATGATCGCCTGCTCGGCCTCCCGCCGCTTTGCCTCCTCGCAAGTGAACGAGATGCAGAAGAGCCCGCTGGAACCCGGGTTCCAGCTCGAGGCCTCGATCGTGTGGACAAGCCTCCTCTTCTCCCGGATCTCCTGCCAGAGCACCGAGCTGTCGCCCCCGCCGAGCACCGATGCCAGGATGTCGAGCACCGGCGCCGACGGATCGGAAAGGCCGGGGATGGGCCATGCGAGCGCCACCCGCGCGATCTCGACCTTCTCGAAGAAGCGGACGCGCCTGGGGCCGAGCTGCAGGGGCTCGGCCGGCACGAGGACCGGCGCCAGCCTTGACCTCGGCGCCCCGCCGAAATGGCGCTCCACCGCCGCGCGCGCCTGCGCCGCGCCGACGTCCCCCGCAATCACGACCACCATGTTGTTCGGCACGTAGCGCTCGCGGTAGTATGACACGAGCGCCGCGCGGTCGGCCGCCGCAAAGACGTCCTTGTGCCCGATCACCGGATGCCGGTACGGGTGCTCCCTGAATGCCGTGGAGAACACCGCCTCCCAAAGCCGGTTATCGGGATCGTCCCGGGTCATCGCGATTTCGCGCAGGATCACGTCCTTCTCGCGCAGGACCTCCGCGTCGGGAAGCGTCGAATGCAGCACGGCGTCGGCGAGCACGTCCACCGCCAGCTCGACGCGCTCGCTCGGGAGGTCGATGTAATAGACCGTCCGGTCAAACGTCGTGTAGGCGTTGATGTACCCGCCGTTCGCCTGCACCGTCGCCGAAATCTCCCTGCCGGTCCGCCTGGACGTGCCCTTGAAGAGCATGTGCTCCAGGAAATGCGACAACCCCGCCCCCAGCTGCGCCGCCTCGTGGATGCTACCGGTCTTCACCCAGACCTGGACCGAGGCGAGCCGGGCCGACTGGTCGGGCTTCACCAGCAGCGTCAGCCCGTTCGGCAGGATCGCGCGCTCGACGGGCTCCCGCCACAATGCGTCCAGCAGTGCGCGGTCCGCATGCGGAGTCTTGAAGTTCGGCATCTCCGTGCAGGCGTCAGACGGAGCCGATGGCTTCCGCCGCGGAGGCACCGCGGGGGCGCTGCGCAGGCAGGAACGGCTTCACGAACACGTCGTCGAAATCGTATAGATTCGCAAAATCCTCGCGACGGTCGCTCTCAGTCTTGCTGAAGGCGTTATATTCAATCAGGTTAAATACAATATCTCCGAAATCCTGGCACTGGCGGACCCCCCAGGAGTTCAGGACGGTCTTTGTCATGGGGCCGAATTGCTCGAGGGCGTACACGCGCAATCCGTCGAGAAGCTCGGCGCCTGAGACGTGCCTCGACTTCCCGGTCCGGCTCGCGTCCTTTTTTCGTATTTCTTTTACGGTGTGATCAAGCCCGAGCCTCACGAAATCGTACGCCTTGCGGTCGAAGCGCGTGTCCTCTTTGCAGATCATTGCGACAATTCGTGGAAACTCTGCATCTTGCATGTTTGTGCGCGGAAAATTGGCAGCTGCTCGTCAAGCGCGCAACATCGCCCTTTAATTGCAGCCTATCTGCGTCAATATTGGCAAGTTGCAAAAGAATCGCTTCTGGGCTCGCAAACGATCGAAATTATCTTAGTTTTTTTCGCAAACAATGATCGCCTCAACCCAAACCAATCATCCCCTGACCGGGGTGGCCGGAGAGAAGGAGCAGACTCCGGTCGAGCTTGCCTGTTACAAATTGAAGGAGGCCGGGCTGAGGATCACGCAGCCTCGGGTGTCAATACTCGCGGCGCTCATCAGGGCGGGCCGCCCGTCCAGCATCGACGCCCTCCACGGGGACCTCGGGGCGAACTCCTGTGACATCGTCACCGTGTACCGCTGCATGGCCGCCTTTGAGTCCATCGGGCTCGTCAGGCGCGCATTCCTGATCAACGGCACAAGCCTTTACGAGATCAACCTGGGCGATCCGAACCGATACCACGTGGTCTGCAAGCAGACCAACAGCGTTCAGGAACTCGACCCGGCGTCGGCGGCCGAGCTTCGCCGGGCCGTCCAGCTGGTCGAGGACACCCTCCGCGCCCAGGGCTATGCCGATGTCGGACACATCGTCGAGTTTTTCGGAAAGGCGCCTGCCAGCCGCTCCCAGGCGGAGGTCGTCGTCCCGCCCACGCAGACGACCGCGAGCTGAGGGCGGCCCTACCTACGCCTGGGCAGCCGCGTAGTTCCTGCCCGCCTGCTCCCAGTCGACCACGCTCCAGAACGCCTCGACGTAGTCGGCCCGGCGATTCTGGTGCTTCAGGTAGTAGGCGTGCTCCCACACGTCGATCCCGACGATAGGAACCGCGCCGTCGCTGATCGGCGAATCCTGGTTCGCGGTCGAGTGGACGCCCAGTTTCCCGCCCTTCTGGCTGAGCCAGGCCCAGCCGCTCCCGAAACGCTTCATGGCCGCGTCGGAGAGCCGCGCCTTGAGCGCATCGAAGGAGCCAAAGTCCCTCCCGATCGCCGCCGCAAGGCCGCCGGCCGGGGCCCCTCCCCCCTTGGGCGAGAGTATCGACCACCAGAAGGTATGGTTCACATGCCCTCCCACGTTGTTGCGGAGCGCGGTGCGCAGCGGCTCCTCGATGGAAGCAAGGTTGGCAAGGATCTCCTCGGCCGTCATCGCGGCGAGCGCGGGATGGCCCTCCAGGGCCTTGTTCGCGTTGTTGATGTAGGCCTGGTGGTGCTTCGAGTAATGGATCTCCATCGTCTGCGCGTCGATGTGGGGCTCCAGGGCGTCGAAGGCGTACGCGAGCGGCGGCAGGACAAACGGCTGCGGGATCCTGCCGGAGCCGGCGGGCGCAGCCGCGTCCGCCGCGAGCGCCCTTGTCACGGCGCCGAGCCCAACCATCGCCGCGCCTCCGCCAAACAGCTTGATCGCTTCACGTCGGGTCATGGCGCAACCATACAAGGACAGGCCATCCGCGCAAGTGCCCGGCGCAGATTGGGCCCCGCGGGCCTACTGGGCGAGAAGCCTGCGGAGGGTCTCGTCGACCCGCCTGGGGTCGGCCCGGCCCTTGGCGGCGCGCATCACCGGGCCCTTGAACGCGTTTATGGCGCTGTCCTTGCCCCCCTTGAAATCGGCCGCGGACTTCGGGTTCGCCGCAATGGCCTCGCGGCACCAGCGATCGAGCTCGTCGAGGCCGGTCTGCGCCCCGAGGCCCTTGCGGGCGACCACGGCGTCGGGCGGCTCGCCGGTCCGGAACATGTCGACGAACACCTCCTTGGCCGCGTTGCTCAGGATGGCGCCCTCCTCGACAAGCCTGACGAGCCCGGCGACGTGGGCCGGCCTCACCTTGGCCTGCGCAAGCCCGACCTTCGCCGCGCCGAGCTCGCGGAGGAGGTCGTTGGCGATCCAGTTGCCGGCCGCCTGCGGCTTCCCGCAGAGGCGGGCCGCCTCCTCGAAGAAGTCGCTCAGCTCCCGGTCGGGCACGAGGACGGACGTGATCGTGTAGGGCACGCCGTACTCCTTCTGGAACCTGCGCTGCTTGTCGAAGGGAAGCTCGGGGCAGTCCGCGCGGACCGCCGATTTCCATTCCTCGCCCACCTGCACCGGCATGAGGTCCGGGTCGGGGAAGTAGCGGTAGTCGTGCGCCATTTCCTTCGTCCTGAGGGATTTTGACTCCCCCGTCTGGCCGTCGTAGTCGCGGGTCTCCTGCACCACCCTGCCCCCGGCCTTGACGACCGAGATCTGCCTCCTGACCTCAAGGGCGATCCCGTCGCGGACAAAGGAGAAGGAGTTCAGGTTCTTCAGCTCGACCTTGGTGCCGAGTTCGGTGCCGCCCTCCGGCCGTATGGAGATATTCGCGTCGCAGCGGAGCTGGCCCTTCTCCATGTCGCAGTCCGAGATCCCGCCGTATATCATGAGGGTCTTGAGCGCGGTCAGGAAGGCGAAGGCCTCGTCCGCGCTGCGGATCACGGGCTCCGACACGATCTCCATGAGCGGCGTGCCCGCGCGGTTGAAGTCGACGAGCGACACGCCCTCGGCGTGGTTCAGCTTGCCCACGTCCTCCTCCAGGTGGATGCGCGTGAGCGAGATCCTCTTGTGCTCCCCCATGACGTTGCGCGCAGGGCCGGGCAGCTCGATCTCGACGAAGCCGCCCCTGCACAGGGGCTGGTCGTACTGGGAGATCTGGTAGTTCTTCGGCGAGTCGGGGTAGAAGTAGTTCTTCCGGTCCCACTTGCACTCGGGCGCGATGTCGCAGCCGAGAAGGAGGCCCGCCTTGATGATCTTGTCGAGGGCCGCCTTGTTCATCACCGGGAGCGTCCCCGGCAGGGCCAGCACCACGGGGTCCGTGAGCGTGTTCTCGGGCTGGCCGTAGCCGGCCGCGACCCGGCTGAACATCTTGGAGCGGGTCTTCACCTGGACGTGCACCTCCAGGCCGATGACGGC